>Ga0207091_1205_pt1 | contig 12965 bp, 14 predicted proteins | sample Alteio_BWMinHeat_47_FD_153534 | JGI IMG/M metagenome (GOLD analysis project Ga0207091, IMG submission 153534) | Enriched cells from forest soil in Barre Woods Harvard Forest LTER site, Petersham, Massachusetts, United States -... | ecosystem: Environmental > Terrestrial > Soil > Temperate forest >... | reverse complement strand
GAAAATCGACTGAGACCCATCCAAGGCATAAAGATTGGCGCCGTGAGCAAGCAAAGATTTTAATCTAGCAATATCGCCATTTTTTATTGCAGAGTGTAATGCATTATTCGAATTGTCTTTTTTTTCTCGGCCAAACATTGTGCATCCTGAAAGCAAAAAAATATAATAATTGTTTTTATTATATACTATATTTGAATTTAAAATCAATATTTTTGCATTTAAAGGCCAATGGGATGGGATAATCCGCAGTGGCATGAAAAATAAAATCAGACTTGAATTTAGTCTAAATTTATATTGATTTAGATTGAAATTTAGTCTAAAATTTAAAATATGAAGACAATATTTAAAGAGCTCTTGTTAGAATTTCAAGAATCCTCTATTCCAGAGATTATTCAGCGTCTTATCGATATTCCGGATATCCCAAAAGAAGTACGAAAAGCGCAAGTTTTTATTGGAATGCGGCGAGTGGGTAAAACTTATTTGATGTACCAACATATGCATAAAATGTTGAAAAGCGGGTTGTCTAAAGAAAAAATGCTCTATATTAATTTTGAAGATGATCGATTGATTGGATTTAAGGTGCAGGATTTTCAAATCATTTTGGATGTGTATTACGAATATTTTCCCAATAACATCTCTTCTGATGATGTTATTTTTTATTTTGATGAAATCCAAAACATCGATGGATGGGATAAATTTATTCGACGTTTGATTGATAAAGAAAAAATCCGTATTTTTATTACGGGCTCATCTGCAAAAATGCTAAGTAAGGAAATTGCCACCAGCTTACGTGGTAGATGTTTTATTCAAGAAGTTTTTCCTTTGAGTTTTGTCGAATATTTAAATTATTTAAATGTTAATCCAGTGGATCACTTGACTGGGAAAAAACAATCAATATTAAAGCATCATTGCCAAGTATATTTACGAAATGGTGGTTTTCCTGAAACACTATCCTTGGGAGACAGTTTGCGTTATCAGACCGTACAGTCTTATATCAACACGGCCGTTTTCCGTGATGTGATTGATCGTCATGAGATATCGCAGCCGCATATGGTTAAACTTTTTTTATTACATTGTTTGCAAAATATCGCGTCCTCTTTAAGTATTACGAAAATTTATAAAACATTAAAATCTCGCGGTGAAACACTGAGTCGCGGTAGTTTATATGCTTACTTAGATTATTTTGAAGACGCTTATTTATTGTATAAAGTGCCTTTATTTGATTTTTCAACGCGGAAGCGTCAGGTGAATCCAAGCAAAATTTATTGCACAGATTCTGCGGTTATCATGGCTTATTCTATGAAGCCTGAAATGGAATATGGTACTTGTTTGGAAAATGCAGTATTTTTATATCTTCGGAAACAAAATAATGAAAATATTTTTTATTATAAAACGCAATCTGGGAAAGAAGTCAATTTTGTGACACAAGCACTGAATGGCAAAATTGCTTTGTATCAAGTTTCTCTGGATCTTCAAGATGAAAAAACAAAACAGCGTGAGATATCTGCTTTAATAGAAGCATCAAAAGAATTGGGGTTGAAAAATGCTTCTGTGATTACAATAGATGATAGTGATACGATAGAAATAGATGATCTCACCATAGAAGTTATTCCTTACTGGGCATGGGCATCTGTTTGACATTTATTGAATAATGCGTTTAAATATTTTGAGAAAATAATGGATTGAAAAAAGGAAAAACAATGTTAGTTCGTAATAATGAAATGATTGCTTCACCAGAAATTTATTTAATGGTGATGGCGCAAATGATGAAACTCGCGACGGAATATCAAGAACAAACGGAGCGGTACACGAAAGAGGTACAAAAAGAGAATAGGGCATCTTATAAAAATCATTCTCGAATATTTAAGCATCCGCATCACAATAAAAATCATCACAGAGTGCATCAACCGCAAACGGGAAAGCATAGAAGACATATCTAAGTACATATATTATGAATTACATCAAGACATTATGGAGGCCGCACGACGAGAAAGAAGATTAAAGAATTGGTGTAGAAAATGGAAGTTGAATATTATTGAACAATTTAATCCTGCGTGGCGAGATTTATATGATGAAATCTGCCGCTGACTGGATCCCGCGGACAAGCCGCGGGACGACGAAGTAATCTGAGAAGCTCTGTCATTCCCGCCTTCCCGGGAATGACAAAAAACTGCGAGATCATATGTTTTTCTTTTTCCCACGCAACAATGCCGCTTCCAGATACGCTTTTTTATCTTCAATCGCAGGCGGTGCCAAATTTTCCTCGCGTAATCTTTTTTGTCTTGCGTTAAAACGCTTTCTAAATACATCCTTTTTATCTTGAGAAGATGGCGCGGGAATCATATCAATACAATCCACCGGACAAGGGGCGACACACAATTCACATCCCGTACATTCATCAATAATCACGGTGTGCATTGTTTTCGCACTTCCTAAAATCGCATCGACCGGACACGCTTGAATGCATTTGGTGCAGCCTATGCATTCATCTTCTCGAATGACGGCTAAAAGCGATGGTTTTGCTTTTTTTTCCATGTCAGGCATATAAGGCGTCGGATCGATCTCTAATAAATCACCTAATGCTTTTAACCCAGTGACACCGCCGGGAGGGCAGAGATGAATGGGCGCATGCGCATGCAAAAGCGCTTTCGCATACGGAAGACATCCCGCATAGCCGCATAAACCGCATTGGGTTTGCGGTAAAAGCGCATCAATCTCTTCAACCGTTATTTTGTGCATGTTGCAAAGCTTCTTTTTTTAATGCATCGATATCCGTTTTTTCTAAGCGTTTGAGAAGTGGCGTAAAAATTTGGATGGTGTGGTCCAATAAAGGTTGATGACGATCTTCAAAGTGTAGTTCCGGAATATTTAAAAATGCTTCGATTTTTTTTGCAGTATCTGGTAACACAGGTTTTAAATAAATCGTCAATAAACGAAATAAATTGAGTGCCATGGTGCATACGGCATGTACTTCTTCTTTATTTTGAGGATCTTTGATACTCGCCCAAGGTTTTTTTGCATCGACATATTGATTCGCAAGATCAGCAAGACCCATGATTTCTCGAATGGCAACACTAAATTCTCGATTTTTATATTTTTCTGAAATCGATGCACTTTTATCGACAAATGTTTTAAATAATTCAGGTTCGAGAAGTGCTTTTGATAATTGATTGTCAAAATATTTATGGATGAAACTCGCAGAGCGACTGGCGATATTAATATATTTCCCGACTAAATCGGCATTCACGCGCTGCATAAAATCCTCAAAACTGATATCTAAATCTTCAATGCGTTCATTTAATTTTGTTGCGAGATAATAACGTAAATATTCGGGATTTAAGTGATTAAGATAGGTGCGCGCTTTGATAAAAGTCCCGCGCGATTTTGACATTTTCTGTCCGTCGACGGTGAGAAATCCGTGACAAAAAACCGCTGTTGGCATGCGAAAATTGGCCCCTTGCAAAAGCGCTGGCCAAAAGAGTGTGTGAAAATACATGATATCTTTACCAATAAATTGATAAAGATCAAACGTGCTTTCTTTCCCCCAATAAGCGTCAAAATCTAAATCCGATCGACGCTTTTGTAAATTCACAAAACTCGCCATATATCCCATCGGTGCATCAAACCATACATAAAAATATTTATGCGATTCTCCTGGAATATTAAAACCAAAATACGGTGCATCACGGGAAATATCCCACTCGCGTAATCCCATCTCAAACCACTCATCCAATTTGTGAATGACTTGACTCTGTAATGTTTGCTTATGCATCCATTGTTTTAATAAATCCGTATAATTTTGGAGTTTAAAAAAGTAATGTTCAGATTCTTTTTCAATCGGTTTCGCACCGGAAAGTGTCGAATAGGGATTTTTTAATTCTGTCGGAGCATAGGTTGCGCCACACACTTCACAACTATCCCCATATTGATCTTTCGCCCCGCATCGTGGACACTCGCCTTTGATGTAGCGATCAGGGAGAAACATATTTTTTTCAGGATCGTAGGCTTGTTTAATGGTGTGTTTGCTGATATTCCCTTTTTTAAGATGCCGTTCATAAAACGTTTCAACGAGTGTGTGATTTTCTTTCGAGTGTGTCGTGTAATAATTATCTAGATCGATCCAGAAATCTTTTAAATCTCTTTCTTGGTTTTCTTTGACTTCATCAATTAATTTTTCAGGTGAGATATTCAATTTTTCTGCTTGAATCATGATGGGTGTGCCATGACCATCGCATCCACAAATAAATAAACATTGCGTTTCAGGTTGCATTTTTTGAAAACGGACCCAAATATCCGTTTGAATCATACCGACTAAATGGCCAAGGTGTAATGACCCATTGGCATAGGGTAGCGCATAAGTGACAAGCATTTTTTGAGGCATAGGGTTCTCGAGCAAAAGCCTGGATTATACCAGTCCCGTGATGCTTTTACACGGGATCCCTTGCCCGAGAACTCGGGCAAGGGGTCCCGTCTAAAAGCATGACGGGACGACGGATGTCAGCTCTCATTAGAAATCCCATGCTTTTTTAATATTTCACGCAATGCCTTAAGACCATTCATTTGGATTTGACGGACCCGTTCACGAGTAAGGCCGATGGCTTTTCCTACCTCTTCTAAGGTTTCTCGGTCGTAACCCAGTAGCCCAAAGCGGCGGCAAAGTACTTCACGCTGTTTATCATTCAGCTCGACGATGCATTCTTCCAGATGCTGGCTGAAGCGTTCGTCCGTGACTAATTCCGCAGGATCTGATTTATGCTGATCCGCGAGAACATCTACGAGCGGTCTTCCTATACTTGTTTCTGCTCCTATGAGTGAATCTAAAGAAATCATGTATTCATTTAATTGCAGCATTTCCTTCACATCTTCAACCGGTCGTTGCAATTTATCCGCAATTTCTTGATGGCTGGGTTCACGGTTGGATGTTCGCATCAGATCGCGAATCATCGATAAATACATATTTAATTCCCGAATGACATGGATGGGTAAACGAATCGTTCGGCTTTGATTCATGATTGCACGTTCGATGGTTTGTCGTATCCACCAAGTCGCATAGGTAGAAAATCGAAATCCCCGTTCAGGATCAAATTTTTCAACTGCGCGTAATAAACCTAAATTGCCTTCTTCAATCAAGTCAAGAAATTCTAAACCGCGTTTGTAATATCGACGTGCAATTTTAACGACTAATCGTAAATTACTTTCTATCATTTTTTTGCGGGCTTCAGAATCCCCTTTTTGAATGCGGCGTGCAAGTTCGATTTCTTCTTCTGCGGTTAATAAAGGAGAATAACCAATTTCATTAAGATATATTTGTGTGGGATCATGCGCATCTTTGGTTTTCTGGTAAGCCTTTTTTTTTCAGAGAAGATTTGGCTTCATGTGGGTTATCAGGAAGTAATTTTTCTTTTTTTTTCTAATTCTTTGATAAATGAATCGTTATCGTCATCATTTTTTTTTGCCATAGAATTCCTTTTCATGATTCGGAAATTGTCATGCCAGCGAAAGCTGGCATCCAGTATGGGCCGCGCTGGATGCCAGCTTTCGCTGGCATGACATGGGCTATTTCATTTCGCGACACCAATTACAACATTATATTAACTTTTCCTTGCCAAATACATTGCAGGATTCTCCGGTTGACCATTTTTTCTGATTTCGAAATGTAACATGACACGTGTTGTACCTGTATCACCCATTTCGGCTATTTTTTGCCCGGCTGTAACCCTGTCACCATCTTTCACAAAGATTTTTCGATTATGGGCATAGGCAGATAAGTACGCGCTGTTGTGTTTTATAATAATTAAATTGCCATAACCACGAAGTCCACGTCCACTGTACACGACTTTTCCCGTCGCTGTTGCAAAAATGGGATCACCGACCTGGCCGCCGACGTTGATACCTTTGTTGAGTGGACCAAATTTGGCGATGATGGGTCCGTAGGCTGGCGTATACCATTGTTTGACTGCTACTGTGGGTTCTTTTTCTACGTTTTCTCGGACGAGCGTAGGCTTTTTGGGAGGTGTGGGTAGTGTCACCGGTACAATAGGTTGAGCAGGTGGAATGGGTATAACGGGTTTTTTTTGAACGAGATAAATATTTTGACCTTCATTGATATGATAGGGTGGTGCAATATGATTGATATTTGCAAGATCACGATAATCTAGCCCATAACGCCAAGCGATCGAATACAGTGTTTCATCAAAACCTACGCGATGCGCGCCTTTCGGAGGTATGGATTCAATCGTGCTGATTTCAACGACAGGTGCATAATTACCTGTTTCTTCTAGACACGCGCTCATCGTCATAAAAAGACAAATCAATAAAAATACTCTGACGATCATATACTATCCTATATTGAGCGCTTGTATCCATCCTGAAAGTTGTTCAAATACTTCGTAGTGTGTTAAATCAAGATGTAAGGGAGTGATAGAAATATAACCAGAATTCACTGCATGGAAGTCTGTGCCAGGTCCTGCATCTTCCTCGGGTCCTGGTTGTCCAATCCAATAAATACGGCGACCTCTAGGGTCCACCGTTTTAATGGTGGGCTCTGCAATATGACGAGTGCCGAGTCGTGTGACTTGAATGCCGCGTACGTCTAATAAAGGAAGATCTGGCACATTCACATTTAAAATCGTATGTTGCGGTAAGGGGTCGTTTTTTAGGCGCGTAACGAGTAATCGCGCAATTTCAGCGGCAGTTTCATAATGCATGCATTTAGGTCCTGCAAGCGAGACCGCAAGAGAGGATATTCCTAAGAATCGACCTTCCATTGCAGCAGCGACAGTCCCTGAATAGAGAACATCATCCGATAGATTCGACCCTTCATTGATACCAGACACCACCATATCGGGCATGTCTTTTAATAATCCTGTGAGTGCCAAGTGTACACAGTCAGTGGGTGTTCCATTCACACTATAAAAACTATTCTCGGCAAGTGTAACCCGTAAAGGATTTACCAGAGAAAGGGAATTACTTGCTCCACTACGATTGCGGTCTGGGGCGACGACAGTAATATCGGCAATGGTTTTCAAATGTTTCGCTAAAATGGCTAAACCCGGTGCTAAAAATCCATCATCATTACTTAATAAAATCTTCATTATCATCCTTCATCAACAACTTGATAAAATGTCTCACCTTGTTTAATCATACCTAAATCATGACGTGCCCGCGATTCAATTGAACTTTCATTTTCTTGCAATAATTCAATTTGACGCGCCAAATCCTCATTATATTTTTTGAGTTCTGCATTTTTTTCCATTTGGGAGGCTAATTTTTTTTTTAAGTGAAGCATATCGACAACGCCACCTGTATCAAACCATAATCGATACTGGAGGAATAATAACAGCAGAATTAAAAGGATCGGTAACAATTTAAATTGCTGGAGTTGCATAAGTTGATCGTCCTAGATTCTCTGCACTAATATATAATAATCGATTATATTTTGCGATACGGTCCGTTCGACAAAGTGATCCTGTTTTGATTTGCCCTGCACTTGTCGCCACACTTAAATCTGCAATGGTGGTATCCTCTGTTTCACCGGATCGGTGTGAAATAATGGTATTGTAACCTGCTTTTTTTGCCATCTGAATGGCTTTGAGTGTTTCTGTTAAGGTTCCGATTTGGTTAGGTTTAATTAAAATGGCATTTGCAATTTTTTCTTTGATCCCTTTTTGCAGAATTTCTGTGTTTGTGACAAATAAATCATCCCCGACCAATTGAATCTTTTTCCCTAAACGTTCTGTTAAAATTCGCCATCCCTCCCAATCATCTTCGGCCATACCATCTTCGATACTGATGATAGGGTAATGCTTTGTTAAGTGTTCAAGATAATCTGTCATTTCCTGTGCATTGAATATTTTATTTTCACCTTGTAAATGATATTTTCCTTGCTTGTAAAATTCATTACTTGCGACATCAAGGCCGAGAGCTATGTCACTACCCACTTTATATCCTGCGAGTTGTATGGCTTCTAAAATCAAATCCAAAGCCATTTCGTGACTGCTTAACTGAGGGGCAAAGCCACCTTCATCTCCCACATTCGTGTTTAATTTTTTTTGATGTAATACGTGTTTTAAATGATGGAAAACTTCTGCGCCATATCGTACTGCATCCTCAAAGGTTTTTGCACCCTTAGGTATGATCATGAATTCTTGAATATCGAGATTATTATCCGCGTGTACACCGCCATTGATGATATTCATGAGTGGAACGGGTAATAGGTATGATCCCTGTTTTTCACCGAGATATTGATAGAGCGGTAAATGTTTAAAAGCGGCTGCCGCTTTTGCAACCGCGAGCGAAACGGCTAAAATCGCGTTCGCGCCGAGTCGTTCTTTATTGTTTGTGCCGTCTAAGGCAATCAATTTTTCATCAATCTCCGCTTGATGCTCTGCATTTAAGCCTTTTAAAGCAGGTGCAATCTCCTGATTGACGGCATCGACGGCTTTTAATACTCCTTTTCCTAAATAACGTTTTTTATCTTTATCACGCAATTCTAAGGCTTCGCGTGAACCCGTCGAGGCGCCAGAGGGGGATGCAGCCGAGCCTTTTATGCCATTTTCTAATGTGACTTCGGCAAAAACGGTTGGATTTCCACGGGAATCTAAAATTTCTAATGCTTTGATTGCTTTAATGTGAGACATTTTTTATCCTTTTAAATGTGTAAAACGGTTTTCACAAATGGTATAGTCAATTTACGTTGGGCTGCGAGAGATATTTTATCTAATGCATCCAGTGCTGCAAATAAGGTAGACATATGGCGCGGGCAATGATTCAGTATAAATTTTCCCACCTCTTTAGAAAGCATCATGCCGCGACGTTCTGCACGCATGATGAGCACTTGTAACTTTTCTTTATCCGAGAGAGGATGCAGTTGAAAGACGATTCCCCAAACTAAACGCGACAAGACATCCGGTAGATGTAATCCTAAAGATTTAGGTGCAACGGCGGCGGTCACAATGAGCCGCCCACCCGTATCGTGAATTCGGTTATACAGATGAAAAAAAGCTTCTTCCCAAGCGATGTTACCCACAATGCGTTGAATATCATCTACACAAACCATATCCAAGCCTTCCAGACCTTCAAAAATTTCCGGTGTTAAATCGTTTAAATGCGCAAGCGGTATATAAACCGCGGTTTTATTACACTGATACGCTTCATGCACGGAAGCTTGCAGTAAGTGCGTACAACCAAGGCCACCACTTCCATAAAAATAAATCACTTTTTCACCGATACCTCGAGCAGCATTTTTCAATGCGATAAGAAGGTGCGTGTTTTTCCCCGGATAAAAATTCGCGAATGTGGCATCGTCTTTAAGACCTACACCTAATGTCAGTTGTTTCGTCATTTTACTTATAAAGTGTGCTTTCATGATACCGGTCAATTAAAAAACGTAACCATACCATGATCACTGCTGCGACAGGTAATGCTAATAAAACACCAAAAAATCCAAATAAACTACCGAAAGCTAAAATCGCAAAAATAACGGCGACCGGATGTAATCCAATGCGGTCTCCAAGCAGGTAAGGCGTCACAAAAAAACTCTCTATGACTTGGCCGATCGCAAACAATATCCAAACCATGAAAACAGGCGTGAAAGAGCCAAATTGTACATATGCCGCAATACTGGCAGTTGTGATTCCCACAACAATGCCTAGATAAGGTACGATACTAATAATGCCTAAGATAATACCGAGAATGATGCCGATATTTAATCCGATAAGCGTAAACCCAATCGAATAAAATACCGCAATAAATAACATCACCAATAGTTGTCCCCGGAAAAAAGCACCCAGCACTTGGTTACATTGCAAAGTGAGGTTTATCACGGTTGGGGCCATTTTTTTTGGGAGTAAACTTTTGATGCCTTCGATTAATTTTTTCCAGTCACACAGCAAGTAAAAAGCAACCACAGGGATTAAAATGAGATTGAGGGTCCATTCTAAAATCAAAAAACCAGAATGAATAATCGTATTTAATAAAACGCCGACATAACTGCCCGCGGTGGTCCAGTGTTCGCCTAAGGTTTTTTTGATGACGTCTACATTAATGAGTTCTTGTTTGCCGAAGTAATTGGAGGCCATTGGTAAAAGGGTTTGTTGGAGCCAATCAATGATGCGAGGAATGACTTGGATTAAGGTATTGATCTGACTTTGAATCAGCGGAATAAGCAATATGATCAATAAAAATAAAATGAAAAACATGAAAATAAAAACAATCACCACGGAAAGCGTACGAGGAATATGTAGGCGCATGCATTGGTTAACGAGAGGGTTCACGAGATATGCCAATAAGGCGCCTAGTAAAAAAGGTGTTAATATGGGTGCCAAAAGGTAGCATAGAACGCTTAAGATGATTGCGATCAATAAATAAAAAAATGTGTTCCAAGTTGTCATGGATGGTTCCTAGTCTCAACGTCGTCCCGTGATGCTCCTACACGGGACCCCTTGCCCGAGAACTCCAGCAAGAGATCCCGTGTAAAAGCATCACGGGACGACGTGTAACAATTACAAGTGTAGCAATTATAAAAGAGAATTTCTTAGTAATCGATAGCCTATTGCAGCAAAAAAGTTTATTATTTATTCAATTTGAATAAATAATATTTTGCTCACATTCAGATCTATAGATTTTCTCTCCAAGATATACTATATTAATCAATGAAGAGCTGTCTGTAATACTTAACCAAAGGAGGCAGCAGTACTGCTGAGACGTATGCTAATAAAATCTCAACTTATTGCCGAAATCAGTAAAAAATTATCTCATCTCCCCGAGAAAGACATCGCACTCAGCATTAATAGTATTATCGAACAAATGAGCGATGTGCTAAGCAACGGTGGGCGTATCGAAATCCGTGGCTTTGGTAGTTTTAGCTTGCACTATCGTCCTCCACGTAAAGCGCACAATCCCAAAACCGGCGAAAAGCTCATCACTGAGCCCAAGTACGCCGTTCATTTCAAGCCCGGCAAAGAACTTCGCGAACAAGTCAATGCCAGTCGTCATATTCCGCTTAAGGAAACGTTAGGGGATGCGGATGAGGGTGAGGAGTAGAGTAAAAATCTCCCCGCCTCGCTACGCTCGTCGACCCCCTTTTTCAAAGGGGGTCGACGAGCGTAGCGAGGCGGGGGGATTTTTTATGCAATCGGTAAGGTGACCCCTGTCTGTCCTTGATACTTCCCCTGTCTATCTTTGTAAGACGTCAAACACTCTTCATCGGACGCTAAAAAAAGCATTTGCGCAACGCCTTCATTGGCATAGATTTTAGCGGGAAGAGGGGTCGTATTTGAAAATTCAAGCGTAATATGACCTTCCCATTCCGGTTCAAGCGGGGTTACATTCACAATGATACCGCAGCGTGCATAAGTGGATTTCCCCACACAAATCACTAACACATTTCGCGGAATACGAAAATATTCAATACTGCGGGCAAGTGCAAAAGAATTCGGCGGAATAATACAAACATCGGATGTCACATCTACAAAACTGGATGCGCAGAAGTTCTTAGGATCCACAATCGCAGAATTAATATTCGTGAATACTTTAAATTCATTTGCACAGCGAACATCATAACCATAACTTGATGTGCCGTGAGAAATAATTTTACCCGAATCGCTTTTACGGACTTGCTCGGGTTCAAAAGGGGAAATCATGGCATGGTTTTCAGCCATCTGACGGATCCATTTATCGGCTTTAATACTCATTGTTTGTTCCTTTTAGTCGTTTTGAATGGTGATGTGTGGAAACTTAACCAAAGATTCTTTTTCCCGCAATAAAAGTTTTTCCATCACTTTTTTTGCAATTTTACGATAAATGGTTGCGTTATGGCTCTTGGGATTTGCTGAGACTGTGGGGTTACCGCTATCGGTTTGTTCGCGAATTTTAATGTCGAGCGGAAGCGAACCCAGTAATTCCAGGGCGTATTTTTCCGCTAAAAGCTTGCCGCCGCCTTCACCAAAGATGGCTTCTTCATGCTGGCATTTGGGACAAATATGCACGCTCATATTTTCAACCACACCGAGAATGGGTACATGCACTTTTTGAAACATTTCCGATGCACGTTTCGCATCGAGTAATGCCAAATCCTGTGGTGTTGTGACAATGATTGCGCCATCCACCGGAATTTTTTGCGCGAGCGTCAGTTGAATGTCGCCGGTCCCCGGGGGTAAATCAATGATTAAGTAGTCCAAATTATCCCAATGCGTATCATGCAATAACTGTTGCAATGCCATGCTAACCATAGGGCCTCGCCAAACCATAGGCGTATTTTCTTTAATTAAATACCCAATGGACATGGATTGTACGCCATGCGCTATGACGGGTTGCACGGTTTTTTGATCTTTAATCTCGGGGGGTGTTTTTACACCAAGCATGGTCGGTTGACTCGGCCCATAAATATCCGCGTCCAAAATACCCGCGCGAGCGCCTTCTTTGACAAGTGCAATCGCAAGGTTAGCCGCAGTGGTTGATTTTCCCACACCACCTTTTCCAGAGGCAACCGCTACGATGTGTTTGATGTTCGGCATTTTTTGCATGGTCATAGTCATTAAATCTCAAATGTTTTTTCGAGTTTCTTTTCAACAGCAATATGTTTTAATTGTACATATTGCGGCAATCCATTTTTATACGGCGGATAATCTTCACCCTGAATTAAGGGTAATAAATATTCACGGCATTTTTGCGTGATACTAAATCCATCTTCAGAAATGTGATCTCTGGGTAAAGCAACTTCTACATTGGCAACTTTTTCCAACGGGGCTTCCCCTATGGACCAACGATAAGGATGATTAGAGTCGCGCACGATGATGGGCATAACCGCATTTTTACCCGATAAAACGAGATCAATCGCGGCACGGCCGAGCGCATAGGATTGTTCTACATCGGTTTTTGACGCAATGTGTCTTGCGGCACGTTGTAAATAATCGGAAAGCGCCCAATGGTATTTTAATTTTAATTTATCTTTAATGAGCTTTGCG
>Ga0207091_1204_pt1 | contig 13045 bp, 9 predicted proteins | sample Alteio_BWMinHeat_47_FD_153534 | JGI IMG/M metagenome (GOLD analysis project Ga0207091, IMG submission 153534) | Enriched cells from forest soil in Barre Woods Harvard Forest LTER site, Petersham, Massachusetts, United States -... | ecosystem: Environmental > Terrestrial > Soil > Temperate forest >... | reverse complement strand
CGCTTCTGTCACTTCTTCCAAATAAGTCGGCTTTCCGTACGATTGCCACGCATGCACCACACGATGCACTTCATCGTCCCCCACATAAGCACCATGCACCCGAATCGGCACTCCCGTCCCGGGCGGCAAATACAACATATCGCCATTTCCTAATAATTGCTCAGCACCTTGTTGATCCAAAATAGTTCTCGAATCCACCCGTGAAGAAACTTGAAATGCAATACGTGTCGGCACGTTCGCCTTGATGAGACCCGTAATCACATCCACGGAAGGTCTTTGTGTGGCAAGTATTAAATGGATACCAGCAGCACGTGCTTTTTGTGCGATACGCGTCACTAATTCTTCCACTTTTTTACCCACGACCATCATCATGTCCGCTAATTCATCCGCAATGACAACAATCATCGGTAAACTTTGTAATTCTGGTGTTTGATTTGGCATGGCCAATAACCATTCGGGTGTCGGAATGGGATTGCCTTGCTTCATCGCTTCCTGCACTTTGAGATTGTACCCGGCTAAATTTCTCACCCCCAAATGCGACATAAGACGATACCGTCTATCCATTTCGCCCACACACCAACGCAATGCATTCGCCGCATCTTTCATATCCGTAATAACAGGCGTGAGTAAATGCGGAATGCCTTCATAAATGGATAATTCCAGCATTTTAGGATCAATCATGATGAGTCTTAATTGATTTGGTGTTGCTTTGAAAAGCATACTGAGCAACATCGCATTGAGACTCACCGACTTCCCTGAACCCGTCGTCCCTGCGACCAGTAAATGCGGCATTTTGGCAAGATCGACCACCACAGGATATCCCGCAATATCTTTTCCCAATGCTAAACTCAAAGGTGAGCGTGATTGTGCATAACGTTGCGATTCTAAAATTTCACGCAATCCCACAATTTCACGATGTTCATTTGGTAATTCTAAACCGATCACAGATTTACCCGGAATCACTTCCACCACACGCACACTACTCACAGAGAGGGAGCGCGCAATGTCTTTCGCAAGGCCACTGATTTTGCTCACCTTCACACCGGGTGCTAAATCCAATTCAAAACGCGTAATCACGGGTCCCGGATGAACCGCAACGACTTTTGTTTCCACCCCGAAATCCGCTAGCCGCTGCTCGACTAAGGTCGATAATTCTTCAAAAGTCACATTCGAAAAGGCTTTGCCTTCTGACGCGGCTGGTTGATCTAATAATGTGAGAGGCGGCACCGTTCCAGGGGCGACATGAATTATCGGATGTGGTTTTTTTTCGATGATTTTGGGTTTCAACACCCGCACGGGTTCTGTGATTTTCGGTGCGGGTGGTGCCTTTGAAATCATAGGTTCAATAGGTGTTTTTACTTTTGGCATGACTTTGGGTGCGATTTTTCTTTTTTGAAAAAGCGGTTTTATTTTAACTTTCATGGTAGCAAAAAGATTTATTGACGCATGATGTAAAAAATCCATGAAACCTAACCAAGAAAAGCCGGTAAATAATGTGATGCCGATAAATAAAGCTGCTATTAAAAATAAAGCTGCCCCTGTCGTATTTAATACATACGTTAACCCCATCACCACAATATCACCCAATATTCCTCCGCCTGTCACCGAGATATGGATGAGATGGTGTTTTAAATACAATGAAAGAATACCGCAACCGCAAAGAAGAATGAGAAAAAAGCCGATGGTTTTTAAAATGAATTCATTTAATTTAAAGCCTTCTGCTTCACGCATACTCATCCAAGCGGCATAGACGAGCATGGGCGGGAATAGATACGCCAAAAGCCCAAATAAAGAAAGAAAAACATCGGCAAAAAATGCCCCTAACCGTCCGCCTAAATTTAACACTTTATGTCCCGAACCCGTACTTAACCAACCGGGATCGGCACTATGATAACTTGCAAATGAAATGTATAAAAAAACAGCTAATGTGAAAGAGAGAATTAACAACCCTTCACGAAGTCTATGACCCATGTGAAGCGTGATAGACTTTTGCCCTGATTTGTTTTGAGATGCTTGTTTCAATGCTTCCGTATCCTTCTAATCAGTTGTCATGCCAGCATGCTGGCATGACAGAATGTATTCGATTACTATACCATTCCATGAAATTAACCAAAAGTGAGTAAAACGTTTTATGTCGAATACAAAACATCAGCGTCTCATTATTCTAGGTTCAGGTCCCGCAGGATGGACTGCGGCTGTCTATGCCGCACGCGCCAATTTAAAACCGGTGGTCATTATGGGCATGGAACCGGGCGGACAATTAACCACGACGACAGATGTGGATAATTGGCCGGGCGATGTGGAAGGTTTGCAGGGCCCTGCACTCATGGAACGCATGAAAAAACATGCCGAACGTTTTAACACGGAAACCATTCTTGATCAAATTCATTCGGTTGATTTACAAAAATGTCCTTTTGTTTTACAAGGGGAAACCACGTATACCTGCGACGCATTAATTATTGCAACGGGTGCCAGTGCGAAATATTTAGGACTCCCTTCCGAAAAAGCTTTCATGGGAAAAGGTGTTTCAGCTTGTGCTACCTGTGATGGATTTTTTTATCGTAATCAAAAAGTCGCTGTGATAGGCGGCGGGAATACGGCAGTTGAAGAAGCATTATATCTTTCGAATATTGCATCGCATGTGACGGTGATTCATCGACGCGACAAATTCCGTGCGGAAAAAATGCTTGCTGAAAAATTACAGAAGAAAAGCGATCATAACGTCATGATTGAATGGAACCATGTCACAGAAGAAATTATCGGGAATGAGACAGGCGTGACAGGTGTTCGTGTTAAAAACTTATTAACCGGCGAAGATAAAATCATTGATGTGACAGGCGTTTTTATTGCCATTGGTCACAAACCCAATACAGATATTTTTAAAGGCCAATTGGAAATGGAAAATGGTTATATCGTCGTAAAAAATGGTTTAAAAGGGGGATCTACAGCCACAAGCATACCGGGTGTTTTTGCGGCAGGCGATGTCGCAGATCCGATTTATCGACAAGCCGTAACATCAGCTGGATCAGGATGCATGGCGGCACTGGATGCGGATAAGTATTTGGAAAGTTTGACTTAAACCCGTAATTACATTATTATGCAGCTTTTTTCAGGCACAGGTTTCTTATCGAGGATATCGTTAAGTTCTCGCACCTCTTTCCCTGTAAAATAAATTTTGTAACGAGTCTCCGGCCACGAAAATAATGATGATTTTTCTTTTTCTGCTGCTTGCGGTGCTTTTCCGTAACCTTGCGCTGCTTGCTGTGCTTTTTCGTCACCTTGCATCGTCTCTGAATGAGAAATATATTTAAACTTTTCATCAGCTAAGAATTCTTCGGCAACTTGCTTATTCTTGCATTTTAAAAAACAGGATTGACTCGCCTGGAATCTTCCATTATGATCCCTGACTAATTGAGTTACGTTTACCTTGTTTTCTTCTAATTTATGCTTCACTTCTTGCGTTAAAAACACAACGGATCGACCTTCTTTTGGATAAGGAAGCAGTGGCTTGCAGGGTGGACATGACATGATTAACTCGTCATTACCCAATGCGTTAATGAATGCTTTCGCTTCTTCTTTTGACTGAAATACTAAATCAGGATCGGCTTTTTCTAATGATAAGTATGAATTTTTTCCGTCGGGTAGTTGTTTCAATTTTCCTAATATGTGTTTTAATTCTTCATTTTGCAAAGAAATTTTTTCATTTAGGCATTCTTTATTCATCTCATGAAAACAATCAATCATTTTAGGAGGAATGCCTTCTGCTTTTAAGTCAAATGTAATGATAAATCCGCCATCATATGATGCAGTAATATTTTTGATAGAAGCATATTCTTTTTTCTCTAAGATTCCCTTTACTGTTTCTTCATTTTCCTTACCATAATAAAAGTGGAATTCACAAGAACCTTCCCCCGCGTGATTATAGTAAACCCCTTTTCTTTCATCTTTCTTCCGGTTATCTGGTACTGGAGCCAATGGCCTAAGTCTTTCTACAACATCTTTTAAGTGTGCTTTTTTTTGCTGGCGAAGTGTAATGGCCGCTTGTCTTTCTTTTTCTTCTTGTCTTAATGAGGCTATGCCTTCTGGGGTTAAAGCAAATTGTATTTTCTCTTTTAAAATTGGAAGTCCCACCTCACTCACAAACTTTGCGCACTCTTTTCCGCTATGTCCATCATAAACAGCAGAAAAAACAGGACGAGTAGGTTTATCCTCTGGTTTAGGCGCGTCTAAGATTGTTATAATAAAAGAAGTATTATCTCTCTCATCACGGTTTGTTTCACGCACTAAAAGATTTATTAAATTTACAGCAAGTCTATCAATGGAAACATTTTCTAAAAGTATCTTTTGAAAATTTACTTCATCCATGATCTCATCCATTCCATCACAACTGTTGAATAAAAGAATCTGTTTTCCCGATTCTAACGGAGAAATGAACTCTTCAATTTCGAGTGTATCATCAATAAGTGGCTTAAGATGAACATCACCGAAAGCGCGACTAATATTGAGATTACCATTGATGCGCCCATCCGATACACGTCCAAACTCACTTTCAATGCGTTTTTCTTCATCTTTATCACCGGGTTTATGTATTTTCATTAGCCTTGAAGCCTTTTCTAGCTCATGCTGTTTTTTATCATCTGAGGTTTTCATGACATATGCATCTGCATGAGAATCCCCAAGATTAGCCGTTAGGACATGAACATTTTTCTCCTCATCTACCCAAGTAATTGTTACACACCCTGTACAACCTGATCCTAGATTTTTTTCTTTAAACTGCTTTTGTACTTCATTTACCCAAGATTGTAATACTAACTTTTGGACTTCCGGTGCCAGTTTTTCAAAACCGGGGAGAAAATCGACATTCATATAATCTTCATTGTTTTTTCTCCAAAAATTACCGCCATGTATTGACACAGACGCCATTTTCACAGCTTTAGATTCAGTTTCTATCGTAACAAAGTGATCTTCTTCGTGTTTATTAGGAAAGTCTTTCTGAAACCCCATAGGGATATTGCATGTGGTTAATGACGTCACAAGATGTTCGTTGGGCCTAGATGTTGACATAGCTTTGTCGCTCATTTATCAAACAAAAGTTAATTTTAAGATCAAAATTATAGGACTCAAAAAATTTCATGTCAAATTTTTTCCACTCTCCTTACACTTTCACTTTGTACGGGACAAAAATTTGATATAGCTCGTTGATTGATCCAGAATTCGTGTTTTTTCGACTAAGAAAGGACATGAATGTATGGAAACCAACGAGCTGGTGACAATATTAAACGGATTTTTTGGCTGGAACAAGGCACGGATGAAATGTTTTGCAGGAATGTTGATTGCATTGATTAAGGTAAGAACAGTTAATTTGACAGAGCTTGCCTGCGCTTTTGGTAGTAAAGCAAAGTTGGAATCACGTTACAAAAGAATAAAACGTTTTTTTAAACAATTCACCATTGATTTTTCATGCATTGCATTTTGGGTAATGAGTCTTTTTGGATTACTGAACACACCCGTTTATTTAAGCATGGATCGCACGAATTGGCGCTGGGGAAAAAAAGATATCAATATTTTAATGTTATCGGTTGTTTATAAAGGAATAGCTCTACCCATATTCTGGAGTTTATTACCTAAATTTGGAAATAGCGATACAAAAGAACGAATTGACCTTATCAATCGATTTATTGCTCGATTTGGAAAAGAGGTGATTGCAGGGATATTGGCTGATCGAGAATTTATTGGTGATGATTGGATTGGTTGGTTATTAAGAGAAAAAATTCCATTTTGTATTCGCATTAAAAATAATACAATTACAACCAATAGTCGGGGATTAGAAGTGGATATTGATACATTATTTTATGATTTAAAACCTGGTGAACAACGGATATTGCAAGATAAACGGAAATTATGGAAGCAAAAAGTTTATTTATCAGCATTGCGACTCTCTGATGGCGAACTTTTAATTGTTGCGACAGATAAATTACTGGAAAATCCTATCTTGCTTTATGGTAAGAGATGGCAAATAGAAACGCTATTTGGTTGCTTAAAATCCAAGGGATTTGGGTTTGAAGAGACGCGCATAACAAAACCCGATCGTATTGAAAAATTGCTTGTTTTACTCACTGTTGCATTTTGCTGGGCACATAAAATTGGTGAATGGAGACACGAAGAAAAAGCAATTTCTGTTAAAAAGCATGGGCGAAAATTACAAAGTTATTTTCGTTATGGACTCGATCATGTGCGGGATATCTTATTGAATGAAATGCATCAGACAAAAGTTAAATTATCTAACCTGCTTAGCTTGTTAGCTATTAATGGTAATTTACTGGATACGGTGTTGTTGCCACGAAATTTGAAAGTTGTTATACCAGAAAAAGCTGATATTCAATATCAGCCGCTCTGGATGCCAGCTTTCGCTGGCATGACATGCGGTTTTGTTAATTTAGCAACATCGACTACTATTATGTAAATTTTTGTCCCGTACAAAGACACTTTCAAGCAGTTTATTGCTTATTTTTGAAAATTAAGGCATTATTTGTCACTTATTTTTCAAAATCCGTTGGAGATTTATGGCTAAAGAAGATCAAATTGAAATGGAAGGTACCGTGGTTGATACGCTTCCGAACACGATGTTTCGTGTGCAGTTAGAAAACGGTCATGTGGTAATTGCCCATATTTCGGGGAAAATGCGTAAAAACTATATTCGCATACTGAAAGGCGATAAAGTGACGGTTCAACTGACGCCTTATGATTTAACCAAAGGCCGCATCACCTTCCGTAGCCGGGATGGGAAATCTCCACAGAATTCAGAAAAGCCGGCGGAGAATAATAACGCTGATTGAAACGAAAATTCCTTCCCCCACGCTTCGCGGGGGGAAGGAATTTTGTCAGTCAGGCTTCGGCTTTCCTCCAGAATTCGTTAATTTATAACGAACATTAAAAGAAGACTCGACGCCAACTTTATCGAAATTTCGCTTATATCGCGAATCAAAGGATTATTATTTAGACAGCTCATAGCATTCTGATTCAAAAAACAAATTCTCGGGCAAGAGATCCCGTATAAAAGCACTACGGGATGACGGAAGTAAAAAAAACCGCGATCATGGTCGCGGTTTTATTATGGACAGAGAGACTCCCTTTTTTTAGCGGACCTTGTGACTTTCTAATTCTCCAATGGCAATTTTGAGCTTCCCTTCTTGAACGGTCACTAATACATGACCTCCCTGGTTTAATTTGCCAAACAACAACTCCTCGGCTAAAGGACGTTTGATTTCTTCTTGAATCACCCTCGCCATGGGTCTTGCGCCCATTTTTTTATCATAGCCTTTTTCGGCTAGCCACTTCCTCGCTTCATCATCAATTTCCAATACCACATGTTTAGGTTCAAGCTGTACTTCTAACTCCATCAAGAATTTATTCACCACATGTAAAATCGTTCGCGGGTCCAAAGCTTTAAATTGAATAATCGCATCTAAACGATTGCGAAATTCCGGTGAAAATACGCGATTTACTATCGTCATCACATCGGATGCACTTTCACTTTCTGTAAAACCAATCACATTTTTATCCATGAGATCCGCACCTGCATTCGATGTCATAATGAAAATCGTGTGACGAAAATCGGTTTTCCTGCCATTCGTATCGGTTAAAGTGCCATGATCCATAATTTGTAATAATAAGTTATAAACATCGGGATGTGCTTTTTCAATTTCATCTAGTAACACGACAGAATGCGGGTGTTTATTAATGGCTTCTGTCAATAATCCACCTTCATCATAACCTACATATCCGGGAGGGGCACCAATGAGTCGAGAAACCGTATGACGTTCCATATATTCAGACATGTCAAAACGCAGGAATTCAATGCCTAAAATTTTTGCAAGCTGTTTACAGACTTCTGTTTTACCGACACCCGTGGGTCCCACAAAAAGAAATGAACCAATGGGTTTCACAGGATCTCGTAATCCAGATCGCGCTAAGCGGACTGCTGCACCTAATGTTTCTATTGCTTCTTCTTGACCGAAAATCATCATTTTAAGGTCGCGTGTTAAATTCTTTAAAAGTTCACGATCACTCGTTGAAACATTTCTTTCTGGCACACGTGCAATTTTCGCAACCACTTTTTCGATATCAACCGCTTCTATCGTCGCTCTTCGATTCGCTTCAGGAACGAGATATTGGAATGCACCCACTTCATCCACCAAATCAATCGCTTTATCTGGAAGACGTCGATCTGAAATATAACGTGCCGATAATTTAGCGGCAGCTTCCAATGCTTCATCCGTATATTTCACTGCATGATGTGTTTCGAAGCGACTACGTAACCCTTTTAAAATCTCAATGGTTTGTTCAATGGTCGGTTCTTTGATATCAATTTTTTGGAAACGTCTTGCGAGCGCATGATCTTTTTCAAAAATACCGCGATATTCTTTGTAGGTCGTAGAACCAATACAAGTTAAATCGCCGGAGGCAAGTAAGGGTTTTATTAAATTAGACACATCCATCAATCCGCCGGAGGCTGCCCCCGCACCAATAATAGTATGAATTTCATCGATAAATAAAATGGCGCCTTTTTGCGATTTTAATTGATGCAACACACTCTTTAAACGTTTTTCAAAATCACCGCGATATTTGGTACCCGCTAATAAACTGCCGAGATCTAAATTATAAATGACAGATTCTTCTAATTTCGTAGGAACCCTTTTCTCAAGAATAAATCGCGCTAAGCCTTCTGCAATCGCGGTTTTTCCAACACCCGCTTCCCCGACCAACAAAGGATTATTTTTACGGCGTCGGCATAATACTTGTATGACGCGTTCGACTTCATCTTCACGTCCAACCAGGGGATCAATCATCCCTAATTTTGCCCGCGCATTTAAATTCGTCGTAAATTGATCGAGCGGACTTCCACCCGACTCACCCCCTTCCGTCGTCTCATTTTCTTCAATATAATGATGCGTTCCAAATTGCTGTTCTGTGTCTCGCGCAGACGTTCTTGTTTTTGTTGCACCATGCGCAATAAAATTAATCACATCTAAACGACTCACATTTTCTTGTCGAATTAAAAATACACTTTGACTTTCTTGTTCGCTGAAAATCGCAGCAAGTACATTTGCACCGGTGACCTCTGTTTTACCTGAAGATTGGACATGGAAAACGGCACGTTGTAAAACACGTTGAAACCCAAGTGTCGGTTGTGTATCACGATCATGAACGTGTGCGGGAATGACGGGTGTGGTTCGATCGACAAATTCAAGAAGGTTCGTGCGTAAATGATTAATGTTGGCACCACAAGATTTTAATACTTCCAGCGCTGAGGAATTTTCTAAAAGTGCAAGCAACAGATGCTCAACCGTCACAAATTCGTGGCGTTTGGTACGTGCTTCTTTGAATGCCAAATTCAAAGTGTACTCAAGCTCTTTATCTAGCATGGCACCCTCCGGTGAAACGCAATTCTCAGGTGTTCATGCATCCATGCAAGTTGTTCATTCCTTGATCTGTACACTATTTTTATTTTTACTTCCTCACTCTTAACTTATAGCCTATATCTACCATTTTTTCCTTATTCCTAAAAAAAATCTATGCCCTTACGCATTATTTTGAAATAATGGGCTATAATTAATGTTTTTGGTAGAAATAGAAAAAAACGAGAACTACCGCCTTATCCAGAAATAAAGCGGTAATTTAAGAAATGTGCATTATTTCATATGATTAATAACTGCCTCACCAAAAGCAGATGTGGTTAATTCTTGAGCACCCTCTAATAAACGCGCAAAGTCATAGGTGACGGTTTTCGCTAAAATCGCCCCTTCCATTCCTTTTATGATGAAATCGGCTGCATCAGTCCATCCCATATGGCGTAGCATCATTTCTGCGGAGAGTATCAAAGACCCTGGGTTAACCTTATCCTGACCCGCATATTTAGGCGCTGTACCATGGGTCGCTTCAAACATACCCACCGTATCACTTAAATTTGCACCGGGCGCGATTCCAATGCCACCCACCTGGGCAGCCAGTGCATCGGAAACATAATCTCCATTTAAATTAAGCGTTGCAATCACACTATATTCTGCAGGTCGTGTTAAAATTTGCTGTAAAAAAGCATCTGCAATGACATCTTTTATAATCACATCTTTACCGGATTTGGGATGTTTGATCAATGCCCAGGGCCCATTATCGAGTGGTTTTGCATTAAATTCCTTTTTAGCGACTTCATATCCCCAATCCCGGAAAGCGCCTTCCGTAAATTTCATGATATTGCCTTTATGCACGAGCGTCACAGAGTCTCGATCGTGGTCGATCGCATATTGAATCGCCCTTTTGACTAATCTTTCCGTCCCTTCGCGAGATACGGGCTTGACACCAATACCGCAATGTTCCGGAAAACGAATTTTTTTCACTTTCATATCATTTTGTAAAAAGTGAATAACTTTTTTGACATCGGAACTATCGGCTTGCCATTCAATACCGGCATAAATATCTTCAGAATTTTCGCGGAAAATGACCATATCCGTATGCCAAGGTTCTTTCAGTGGACTCGGAACGCCGTTAAAATAGCGCACCGGACGTAAACAGACATAAAGATCTAATTCTTGACGTAAAGTCACATTCAAAGACCGAATTCCGCCACCGACAGGTGTTGTCAAAGGCCCTTTGATCGAAATCACATAGTCCTTCACCACATCCAAGGTTTCTTTAGGTAACCATGTGTCTTTATCATAAATTTTTGTGGCTTTTTCTCCTGCATAAATTTCCATCCATTGGATTTTGCGTTTTTGACCATAAGCATTTTGGACAGCCGCATCGACGACCTTCATCATGACAGGTGTAATATCAACACCCGTACCATCGCCTTCGATAAAGGGAATAATGGGTTCATTGGGTACTTGAAGTGAATTATCACTTTTGACAGTAATTTTTTGTCCTTTTTCCGGGACTTTAATATGCTGATACATGAGAGGCTCCTACTTTAAAATGAGGAGGGTATCATAGCATTTTATATGTTCAAAAATGAATGGATGTTTCTTAATCCCAAATGATGTGCTTGTAATGCAATGCGATATTGGCATCCTTGGTGAGTAGTAAAGTATGATTCAATTTGGCTGTTGCAACAATCAAACGATCAAAGGGATCACGGGTCCATTGTAGAGGCAGAGCTGCTTCCATAATTTCTTCTAATGGCTCATCCGAGATTTCTAAACCCATTTTTTGCTGAAGTTCTTTGACAATAATTTTACTTTCACGTTTAATGCGTTTAATTTCAAATAAATACTGTAATTCTAACTGAACCATGGGTGAAATGATAAGATCATTTTCTTCTATTTGTTGTTTAGCAAAATCAGGGAATCGATCAAGTAATCCTTCATATAGCCATAAAACCACATGCGTATCTAAATATATCACAGATAATCATCCTTCCACTCTGAAGACCAATCGAGATGCACAAAATCCTCTGGATTACCAATGATTGTACCCGGGTGTGCTTTCAAATTTGCCAACTTTGATTTCTTTTGAACGAGAACAATTTTGACTCTTTTCCCACCCCTTTCGATCTCAATAGGAATACCCGTTTTAATCACTTGATCGACAATTTTATATAAATCACCGCGCAGCTTCGTTAAAGAAATTGGCATAAGAACCTCTTTATTTACTAAAAGTACGTATTTATTATATCATACGTACGTACCTATAACAAATGGTCTTTTTTGATTTTTCGATCAAAGACACGACGATGTATTTTTTAAAGCTCCTTTGCCTCCTGATAAATCTGGCATAGATCCAACATCACGTGAGGGATAATGGCTTGGTAATGGAAGCGGCGCAGTCAATGGAGATAATGCTCTCGGTGTATCAATCTCTTGATTCATTAAACTGGATTGTTTGAGATAAGAGCCGTCTCGAATGGATGCGATGCATTTGATAATGAATTCTCCCTCCAAATACCCGCGCGGAAAGCTAATTCTATATAAAATGACTTCATTAGTAATAAAATCAAATTGCTGAGTTGCAGCTTTAAAATCATCCTTGGGATAAACTATTCCATCCTCAGAGTATAATCTTTTCAAAATGGTAATAATTTCTTCACACAAAACAAAAGTCGGGGTAATAGTGTTCTTTTTTGCATAATGATTGTTAATTAAATTTTCAAAAAAAGATTTAACAAAAGGCATGATATCTTCGTTATGGATGCCATCTTTACTTTCTTTAATCTTAGCATGTATTGTAAGATAACTATTCGAGTGGTTCGGAGTCTCAAGAGATGCCATTGTTTTCCTAAATATGCTAGTGGTGGACGATATCCGACCTTCACGTACCGAAGGATAACTTGATGTTGATGGTCGAGGTGGCACAATAACAGATGGAGAATAAAGTGCTTTCGGTGTGTCAATCTTTTGATAATGTGTTACGACAGGTTCAGGCATCGAATAATAGAATTTTAATTGATCGTAAAAGCTTAATTGATCGCGGTAGGAGTAATTTTTAATGGATGCAATGCATTCTTCAATGAATTCTTTATTCAAAAACCCGCGAGGATTTTCTTCTCTATGCAAAATGACAGTACTAGCAATAAAATCAAATTGCTGTTTAGCCTCAAAACCATCCTTAGGATAAGCTATTCCCTTCTTAGAGTATAATTTTTTCAAAACGAAAATAATGTCGTCACGCACATAAATCGAAATAATATTATATGATTTTTTTCTTGCCCAATGATTGTTAATTAAATTTTCAAAAAAAGATTTAACATTAGGACGGATAGATGGACCATTGCGATATAAAGGTAATCAATTGATTTTACCTGATATTATTGGACAATTCCGTTTATGTAGAAAACCTATTGATGATGCAAAGCATGTAAACTATTGCGTGGGGCTTCGCCGTTATTTTGTGTTGGAGAAAGACAGATTTTTTCCCGATTTTTGTTATGCACATAAGCATCCTGAAGAGTTATGGGCATTTGCACCCGAAGATAAGCTTTTGCAAGCAGAAAAACCAAAAGGCTCTTTGAACATACTCCTAAAACAAATCGAAAAAAAACGCGAGAGTGGGATAT
>Ga0207091_1203_pt1 | contig 13090 bp, 11 predicted proteins | sample Alteio_BWMinHeat_47_FD_153534 | JGI IMG/M metagenome (GOLD analysis project Ga0207091, IMG submission 153534) | Enriched cells from forest soil in Barre Woods Harvard Forest LTER site, Petersham, Massachusetts, United States -... | ecosystem: Environmental > Terrestrial > Soil > Temperate forest >... | reverse complement strand
CTGACGAGCAATGCCCACGATGCGAGAAAGGCCAAAAAGAACAGTAAAATATTCAGGATAATCGAATCCTGCCACAACGAGGAGTGTTCCGGAAATGGCATCGATATTCGGATGGGGGTCGGAAATCTTGGGGTTTTCAGAGAGAACCTTTGTTCCTTCTGTCCGGAGATGAAGCGCGATCTTGACGAGAGGATGTGAAGGATAGTTTTTTTTCAAATAGTCATAGACCACTAAAGCACGGGGATCTTCCATCCGAAGCACTGCGTGGCCAAACCCAAACACCAGCTTATTGGAGGCCAGCCGATCACGGATCAACTTCTCCACTTGAGCTGCCGTTGCGTTTTCACCCACCTCTTCGACAACTTCTCGGAGAAACTCTAAACAATCTTGATTGGCCCGACCGTGGCGAGGACCCTCGAGAGCGCACATCGCTGCAGCCATCGATCCGTACATATCTTCTAAACTAGAAGCGACAGCTTTTCCAACAAACGTCGATAAGTTCCCTCCGCCGTGATCGTAATGGAGGATATTGAAAAGCCTGAAAGCCTCCGTCAGTTTTTTCTGATCAGCATGGGGAACTTTGACCATCGCTGCAAAATTTTCCATGTAGCCCAGCTCTGGATGAGGAGCTGGCGTAGGGCCCCACCCTGCATGATGATTGATGACAAGAGCCGCTAAATAAGGGGCTTTTGCAATCAAATTCAGACAATCTTCTTTATAGTCATTTGTGATCTCTAACATCCCTGCAATGAGAAGGGCTGCAGAAAAAAGTTTCATCGCATGGCCTTCTCGAGGAAGTCTTTCGATTGCCTTGATCGTTTCAGGTTTTAGGGTCGACCGTTTGTTCATCTCAGCAAAAAACTGCTCGATCTCTTTGGAGCTTCCCTTTTTGCCAAACATGAGCAGATAAATCACTTCTTCCGGACGCCAATTGGCAAGCTCCGTCACAGGTTTGCCGGCATAGAAGAGACCTTTCATCGGATCGACCGTCGATGTCGTGCAATACCCGACAGGAACTCCTCTGAGCCCTGTCTCTAATTGATCTTTGGTCATCTCAAATATTATATCGGTCATAGTAGATGTTTCACCAATTCACGCTCTTCTAACAGCTCTTTCTCTGTCAGTGCGATCTTTTTTTTCAAGAAATCGTCCCAAGGAACATTTTTCACAATTTCAACCTTTCCACTCCCTAACGAGCGGCACGGAAAGGAGAAGATAAGGCCTTCCTGGATACCATAAGAACCGTCCGAGGCAAGCGCCATCGAAAACCACTCACCTTCCGGAGTCTTCTCGTAAAGCGACTTCATAGCATCTAATGCAGCGTTTGCTGCAGAAGCTGCCGAAGATTTGCCGCGCGCAGCGATCACTGTCGCTCCCCGTTTTTGAACCTCTGGAATAAACCCCTCTTCAAGCCATTTCCTGTCTTTGATCACCTCTAAGACAGGTTTTCCTTCGATCCTGGCATTGACGAAATCAGGCACTTGCGTTGAAGAGTGATTGCCCCAAATTGTCATCTGAGAAACAGATGTGACTGGAACTTTTGCCTTAGATGCCAGCATCGAAACGGCCCGGTTTTGATCAAGACGAGTCATGGCAAAAAAACCGCTTCTTTTGGCATGCGTCTTTGCAATGAGACAATTGGTATTGCAAGGATTGCCGACCACAAGAGTCACCGCATCTTTAGCCGCCACTTGTCCAATCGCTTTTCCCTGCCCAACGAAAATCTTTCCGTTGTCGCTCAAAAGGTCTTTTCTTTCCATCCCCGGACCTCGTGGCTTTGCACCCACCAGAAAAATCGTATCTGCCCCTTCAAAAACCTTACCAGGATCTGAACCAATTTTGATCTCACTCAGGAGTGGAAAAGCGCAGTCTTCGAGTTCCATAACAACGCCTTTGAGACTCTCAAGCCCTTCAGGAACCTCCAGAAGATGTAAGGCAATCGGCTGTTTTGACCCGAAGAGTTCTCCTGCAGCCAAACGGAAAAGCAAACTATACACAATCTGCCCTGCTCCGCCGCTAACCCCAATCCGTTTAATATGGCTCATCAATCCGCATTCTAGGAATGGGACTATAAAACTTCAAATTAATATTATATGTCAAGTTTTACAGCAAAAAAACTTGACTTAAAAACGATGGCTAAGTCATAATTAAGCTATGAAGAGAAAGAAAATTGATGTTGCAAAGACGGTCCGAGAACGGATCGAAGCGGGCGGAGAACAAATTTGGCGGCTAGCCGACTTTAAACACTTGCCATTTTCAGCTGTTGCAAAAGCTCTCTCTCGACTATTTCGGCTTGGGACCATCCAACGGCTTGGGAAAGGGTTATATTACAAACCCCGGCAAACGGCATTTGGACCCAGCAAACCAAATCCCAGTCAATTACGGTCTTTACCTATTTCGGGGAAAGGGATATTTCCTGCGGGTTGTACGGCAGCAAATATCTTGGGATTTACCACGCAAAACCCTGCTAAATTAGAAGTTGCAACAGATGGTCTTAGTTTGCCACGCTTACTTGTTGGTAAAGAAACTATTATTCACACACGAAGACCTCAGGCGTGGCAAGAGCTTTCATATGAAGATGCGGCCATTTTGGAGTTTCTTCGTCAAGAAGGAGCATTCAGTGAGTTTTCCCCGAAGGAAACCGTCGATAAACTTTTAAAACATTTTCATGAAGCTGGGAGATTTAAACACCTCCTTCGGATCGCCATGACAGAACCTCCACGCGTTCGCGCCCTTCTTGGGGCCATCGGAGAGCAACTCGGATATTCTGAAAAGCAACTTTCCCATTTGCGAAAAAGCTTAAATCCACTCTCTCGATTTGATTTTGGACTCCTAATTGCATTAAAATACGCCAAAAAATGGCAATCGAAGGAAGGAAACTGTGAAATTATTTGAGCATCCAGATTTTGAACAAGCCATCATTCATGCGGCGGAGCATTTTCGTTCATCTGGCATCCGTGAAGCGATGATAGAAAAAGATTATTATGTCACAGAGACACTCCGGATTATTCAGGAGACCGCCGGAGACAAGGTCATTTTTAAAGGCGGAACTAGTCTCTCAAAGGGATGGGGCATCATTCAAAGGTTTTCCGAAGATGTTGATATCTTTTTTGATCCCACAGCATTTGCACCGCTCCTGGGTAAAAATGCGATTAATCGTGAACTGAAGAAATTGCGGCAAGCCGTTGAAGACCATCCTGGACTCAATTTTATCGAAAAAGAAAGCCGAACAATTGGCGGGTTCGGGCGATCTGATCACTTTGAATATCATCAACGATTTGCCAACCCGGGAGAGATTCGCGCTCGCGTTCTTGTTGAAGTAGGCACAGCCAGTGGTAAAGAACCCACGGAGTGCGTCAAGCTTCAATCTTATATAGGACTATTTCTCAATGCTACAGGAATCACTCTTGGGGCTGAGGATGAAGGCGCTTTCGAAATGCGTCTACTTCACTTCCGTCGAACTTTTGTAGAAAAACTCTTTGCTATTCACTCCAAGGTTGAGAAATTCAAACAGACAGGTATTGGAATTGGAGGGTATGCCCGTCACTATTATGACCTATTCTGTCTTGCTGAGCGACAAGAGGTATTAAAGATGTTGCGCTCGAATGAATATGAGACAATCAAAGCAGACTATGACAAAATCAGTAAAAAACATTTCGAGGACAGCTATACCTCTCCTCCCGGCATGAATTTTGCAAAAAGCGACGCGATTTTCCCACAGGGAGACCTTGAAAAAGTTCTTGCAGCAGAATTTGAGAGACAGTGCAAAATACTCTGTTTTGGAAAAATCCCATCATGGAGCCAAGTGCAGCAGCGATTTGTCGAAATGCAAGAATTCCTGTAATTATTGCAGTCAATCCGGAAACCATTTTAGCGGCGCTACTGAAAAGGCCAGTATCCAGCACCAAACTTGCGCTCAAAAATTTACTTATGTCTAAGTGAAGGGATGCGGTTACCAAGATTTGAACTTGGGACCTCGACATTATCAGTGTCGCGCTCTAACCAACTGAGCTATAACCGCGGGATGGAGGTTAGGAGACTCGAACTCCTGGCCCTCTGAATGCAAATCAGATGCTCTACCAACTGAGCTAAACCCCCAAAAGAAAAACAGAATGCAAAGCAACGAACAACATACGCTAGAAAACCGTTTTCTTGCAATCTTTTTCCTTGAAACGTTATTTGTAAACTATTTATTACAGTTGGTTGATGAGCCACAAAAAATGCGCTAGAGATTTTGGGATTGTTTTATTCCTGATTGGCCTACTCGCTTGCATCCCCGGCTTGACCATCGATTCTTATTTTTTAGGAGTCTTCAAAGTCAATCTCTCCACAAATGTTCTCCATCTGGCAACAGGCCTTATCGCTCTGCTTCTTAGCCATAGCAGTCTCCGGGCCTGCAAAATTTACTTTCAAGTGACTGGCGTCGTTTATGGGATTATCGCCATCCTAGACTTTGTCTATGGAAACATGGCTGTTGCGTGGATCCATTTGTTCATTTGCCTACTGACGCTTTATTGGGGATTTTTATATAAAAGTTCGAGGACAATATGATCGTTATTCGTAAATCTAAAGACAGAGGCCATTTCAATTTTGGGTGGCTCGATACTTACCATACGTTCTCTTTTGGAGAGTATGACGATCCTGAACATGTGCAATTTAGCGCTCTACGCGTCATCAATGAAGACCGCGTTGCTCCCTCCAAGGGTTTTGATACCCATGGCCATGCGAACATGGAGATCGTCACTTATGTCGTCGAAGGAACTCTTGAGCATACTGACAGCACCGGAGAGCGCGGCCAAATTAAACACGGCGATGTTCAACGGATGACTGCAGGCTCTGGCATCCGTCACTCAGAAGCTAATCCCTCAAACAAAGATCCCGTCCACTTGCTCCAAATCTGGATTTTCCCCGATAAGAAAAATCTCACTCCCGGCTACGAGCAAAAAAACTTTTCCGATCTCAAAAATCAGCTCTGTTTAATCGTCTCAAAAGGTGGAGAAAACGGCTCTCTCAAAATCCATCAAGATGTCAAGATCTTCGCCTCGCGCCTCAAAGGAAAACTCTCCTATACCCTAGATCCAAAACGAAGCGCCTGGATCCAGGTCATCGAAGGCCCCCTCACCTGCAACGAAACAACACTTCAAAGCGGTGATGGAGCTGCTATTTCTGAAGAATCGGAACTGAAAATTGAAAGTGCAAACGGACACTTTCTCCTTTTCGATCTTCCGGGGCCATTTTAAAATTCATATGCCACAGAAAGCCTGCCCTACATGAGCCTATCCCGATATTCTTAACATGGATATTTTATGAGGCGCATGAGTTTTGCAATTGCCTCTTTAATTTTTTCCATTCTTTAACTATGCTCCAGATATGCAAATTTGGCTCGAGTCGATCGATATTCCAATGCTTGAAAAAGCCCAGAAACGGGGCATCCTTCATGGGGTGACCACCAATCCCTCCATGCTGGTCTCGAATCCTCGCGATACATTGTCAGCGCTTTTATCTGCACAGCCAGGCCCTGTCGCCGTTGAGGTTTTCGAAGACCTCGCCCCTTCCATGATCTCACAAGGAAAAGCGCTCTATGAGTTTTCCCCTCGAATCGTTGTCAAAGTTCCCGTCACTGAACGCGGTCTTGAAGCCATCCATTCCCTATCTAAAGATCAAATCCCTGTGATGGCTTCTGGCATTGTTCAACCGACACAAGCTCTTGTTGCCGCACTCGGCGGAGCAGGATGGGTAGCTCCTTATTTTTCACGCTTCATGAAGTCAGGCGATAATCCCCTCGCTCAATTAGAAGCGGTTAAAAAAATTATTTTAGTCTATCAAATGCGAACCCGCATCCTAGCGGTCAATCCTAAAACCATCGAACAGATCAAGTCGTGCGCTGAGATCGGCATCGATGCCATCACCATTCGGGAAGATGTCTTCCGAGACCTCATTGAGACTCATGAGCTTACAGCCCAAACCATCGAGCAATACGCCGATGATTGGAAGAAAATTCAAAATCAACCTTGGTTCTAATTTTTTATTTAAACCTCGCTTTTTTCGACTTATTTTAGTATCATTTTTGCTATGAATAGAGTCCCTTCATTAACAGAATATACATTGCTCCATCGCTGGGCGCTTGACCTTTTATCGCCTTCTGATTTTCAGAAGTTGCCGATTCCCAATGCTGGGGACTCCGTGCTTGAAACTATTCAAAACTCTACGAAAAATACCCATTCCAACCTTAAAAACACCAGCTGGCTGCATTCTGCAGACAAGTACTACCTCCTGACTCCTTTACAAGCCATCTACGCGGCTGCAGTGACACTGATCATTTCTCGTGTCGGTGTCGTGTATCATACCGTGATGACCTCTTTTTACTATCTCAAATGCCGTGTATCTAATGATTCAGAAACCATTGAAAACTCTTGGAAAAAGGTAAAAGAACACGCCTGTGCAATTGTTGTCGATGGCCTTTGCGCTGTGATAGGCGCTCTCTCCGCAAAGTTTGCTGTCGATTATTGCATGAGTTCTTTATACTTTACTTTAAGATTTAGTCATGAAACTGGCAGTCATGAAACTGGCGTAGACCAATTGAAAAAATTAGCGATGTTTTCAGCAATGACAGCTCTTCTCATGGGTGGGCTCGCTTCTCTACAATCGGCAAGGGTAGCCCCAGAATTTTTTGCCTTCCTACTCCCAGATCACAAGGTGGGCATGTATTTATCCCTATTTTTCAGAAAAAAACTCGGTCTTGTGGGACCAGACGGCGGATTACTCCCATTTTCTGCAAAGGATAAATTGGAATATCAAGAATCAAAACAGGGTATTTCATTCTCTTGCCATAACACTCAGACTCTACATACCCAAATTTACAATGCCGAGCTCGAATTAATTGAAGCTGTCCAAGCCTCTAACAAACTTCTGCCTGAAGAAAGCCATATCTCTTTCCAATACCCTCTGGATGGAGATGCCATTGCTAGAAAGCTCGAAGAGCTATACGCCAAAAAAGAGGCAAATGCCAGGATGGCTTTAATGCCAGACGACAAACGTCCTATCTTACTAAAAGTTGACGAAATCCGCGCTTTGCAATTGAGAATTAAATACTCCAAGGAAATCTACGACACAGCCAGAGAATTAACCTATAACGATGGCTACATTATGCAGCCCTTAAAGCGGAGGGGTAGGCATCCCGTCAAATCTTTGAACCTAAAACCCATGGTTTCCAGCATACCCGAACGAGAGTATCGCGACTACTTTGCTTCATTTAACCCGCCGCCCTCTCGTTCAAAGTCCTCAAGGGCAGGCTTTGATAGCGCCCCACGTGGCCATGCAAATAACGCCCATGCAAATAACGCAAGGTTTAACCCATCGTCCTCTCGTTCAAATCCATCCTCGAGCTCAGGCTTTGGTCAAAGTTCAGGTGCGAGCGCAGAATTTAGCTGGCATTCGGTCAAAATAGATCCTATCGATCCTAACACACCAAGACCGCGGGGAGGGATTGATGCTCAATTTTCATATGATGTTGCCGTGAATAAATGGAAAGCAGAAAACAATAGGACCAACTTTAAAACCCCTCGAGAACTTCTTGGACTAACACCTGATGCGACCTATAACAGCTATAAGCAAGCCAAAAGAAGGTATGCTTTAGCATGCCACCCTGACAAACACGGAAGCAATCCCGCTGCTATGGAAATTCAAAAATGCCTAAACGCCATTTTAGAAAAATTAGATAAGGAGTTCAAGGCATGAGCTGGGGTTTAAATTTCCAAACGGGCTACGCCCTGGCAAGATGTGCATTTGCCTATGGGAAAAGCACCCTTCTTCATACCGATCGTAACCACAAAGTGACCGAGCTTGTCCAGAGACTTGTCTTGATCTGCGACGCCCTCAATGTGGCCTATGGAGGATGGCAGATCCATGACGCTTTGTCTGTTCAGAAAAAGAGTAGCGAAGCCCGCACAACACCTATTCAGAAAAAAAGTGACGATGTCCGATCTTTTGTCGATATGAGTGTTAACCTGGCCGTTTTGGCAGGCATTGGAGCGTTGTTTGTCATGGCGATGAATCGGCTCCTAGTTCCGACAACTTCTCTGACCGATCTTTTAAAAAGCACGAAGATCCCTCAAAAGACCTTAGAAGCCATCGCAGATCAGTCAACAGACCACGTTAAGGCGGTTTGGACGAAGAGTCTAACAGAAAATTTGGCAACCGTGCTCGTTTTCATGCGCACTGTCATAGATCTGGGATTAGTCTATCTGACAAAGCAACGTCGCCATCTTTTCCATGCTGCCATTGATGCAACGACAACCTTGAAAACAGCCCAATACTCTACTCTGGCGATTCATCATAGTTTTGATAACCTTCTTGAGGAGATCGATTTTTCTTTCATAGCCAGTAAAGAAAATGCCGATTTGATAGGGGATTATCTTTACGATTCTGTTAAGAAAGCAGAAGCCGTTTTTTACCTCAACGTCGAAGGCCTTTCCCCATCCGCCTTGAGTGATAAAATTCAAGCCATTTACGACTATTCTTCGAAGATGTTTCATAAAAGTCTCTGGAAGAATGGTTGGGAATCGTCGCTTGGCTCCTCTAGTTTTTTGCATTTGTATCCCAATCCAGATGGTTCCAAAAATCACCTTCGCACATTTGGTCTAGACTATAAAATCACCCTTAGAGGAGAGCCTCCTCCAACGCCAGTCACTCTCCGTATCTTCCATCAAGACACACTCTGGCAGCCCTTTGCATGGATCGATGTCTCTCAATGGATTCCCCGCTTTATGACTCCTGATCAAAAAATTCCTTACGCTGACTGGACCGATGCCAAACTCGTTGTTCCTCTCACCCCTGACGATACCTCACTTACTAAACTATATAAATATTTTCGCAACTGACCGCTAAATATTTATTTAAAACTCGTTTTTTTCGACTTATTTTGGTACAATATTTGCTATGAACAGGGTTACTTCATTCACTGAGTATACATTACTCCATCGTTGGGCACTTGACCTTTTATCGCCTTCTGATTTTCAGAAGTTGCCGATTCCCTATACTGGGGACTCAGCGCTCCAAGCTCTTAAATCCTCTCCGAAAAACCCCCATTCTAATCTCAGAAACGAAAGCTGGTGGCACCTTGCAGACCAGTACTACCTGCTGACTCCTTTACAAGCCATCTATGTGGCTGCAGTGACACTAACCGTTTCTCGTGTTGGTGCCCTGTATCATGGCGTGATGACCTCGTTTTACTATCTCAAATACCGTGTATCTGATGATCGAGAAACCATTAAAAAGACGCAAGAGCACGCCTATGCGACTTTTGTCGATGGCCTTAGCGCAGGTCTAGGCGCTGTCTTGACCAAGATTGCTGTGGAGTCGATATTTCAGGCTCTCCATTATGCCGGTATGAGCTCTCTTTTAGGACCTTGTTATTCAACTGGCATTGCCAGGTTGGTTAATTTAACGTATTGGGTAGCAGGGGTAGCTCTTTCAATAGCGGGATTGGCATCCGTGCAATCGGCAAGAATAGCTCCAGAATTTTTTGTTCTCCAGGACCACAAGGTGGGCCTCTATTTATCCCTATTTTTCAGAAAAAAGCTCGGTCTTGTGGGATCAGATGGCGGATTACTCCCGTTTTCTGCGAAGGATAAATTGGAATATCATGGGGATGGTCATTTCACAGGAAAAAATCACGATATTTTATGGAACCAAATTCCTAATGCCGAATTCGACCTGATTCAAGCTGTCCAAGATTGTAACAAACTCCTGCCCAAGCAACACCTTATCCCTTTCCGATACCCTCTGGATGGAGATGCCATCGCCCAAAAGCTCGAAGAGCTCTTCTATACAAAAGAAGAGGCAAAAGCATCGATGGCCTTAGCGTCAAACGACCCCATTTTATCAAAAGCTGCTCAAATCCGAGCTCTGCAATTGAAAATCCAATACTCCAAAGAGATCTGGGAAACAGCTAGAGAATTTACTTACAACGATGGCATTCTTTCAGGAGCCATGAAGATTTATTTCAAGCTTCCCCGTCAATACTTGGAAAAAGAAAACAGGGTTTCTAGCATACCCAGACGAGATTATCAAGAATACTTTACAACATTTGATGCAAAGTTTCGCCGCCCATCGCCTGATAGCTCAAACGCATCTTCAGGGGCAGGCTTTGGTGAGTCTAGAGGTGCTAATGCAGAATATAACTGGTCTTCAGTCGGTATTAAATCTACCAATCCTAACATGCCAAGACCCGAACAAGGGATTTATGCTCAATTTGCATATGATCTTGGTGTCAATAAATGGAACGCGGACAACAATAACAACGACTATAAAACCTTCCGAGAACTTCTTGGGCTAGCTTGTGATGCGACCTATGAAGAGTATAAGAAAATCAAAAAACAGTATCTTTTAGCATGCCACCCTGACAAGAACGGAGGAACTGAAGAAGCTGGGGAAATTCAAAAATGCCTAAACGCCATTATAGAAAAACTAGATAAGGAGTACAAGGCATGATCTCGAGTTTAAATTTCCAGACTGGTTACGCCTTGGCAAGATGTGCTCTTGCCTATGGAAAGAGCTACATACCCTATTCGCACCTTAACCACAAAGTGACCGAATTTTTTCAGCGACTTCTCTTGACATGCGACGCCCTCAGTATGGCCTATGCGGGATGGCAGATCCATAAAACCCTGCCTGAACATAAAAAACGTGAAGGGATCCGATTTTATATCGATCTAGCCGTTAACACAGCCCTTTTGGCAGGCGTTAGCGCGCTCTTTGTCATGGCGATGAATCGGCTTGTAGTCCCTACAACCTCTCTGACCGATCTTTTAAAAAGCACAAAGATCCCCCAAAAAACTCTCGAAGTCATCGCAGATGAGTCGATGGACCACGTTAAAGCCGTTTGGACAAAGCCTCTGATGGAAAATTTGACGACGGGCCTACTTTTCATGCGCACTCTCATGGATCTGGGATTAGCCCATCTGACAGGGAAGCCTCTCCATCGTCTTCATGCAGCCATCTATGCATTGACAACCTTGAAAACAGCCCAATACCAAACTCTGGCGATTCACCATAGTTTTGATGACCTCTTTCATCAATTCTCTTATTCTGCCATGTACAGTCAAAAATATGCTGAATTTACAGATTATTTTGCCGTTCCGATCAAAAAAGTGGAGGCCATTTTTTACCTCAACGTGGAGGGCCTTTCCGAATCTGCCTTGAGTGATAAAATTCAAGCTATTTACGACTATTCTTCGAAGATGTTTCACAAAAGCTTTTGGGATAGAGAGTGGAAAGCTCCGCGTATCTCCTACTTTTCTAGCCCCGCTGAATATTATGATCGAGTGATTCGCAATCCAAACCAAGCCATGGATGCTTACAACAATCTATTTCGCAGGTTTAATCTTAAATATACAGCCACCCTTGCAGGAGATCCCCCTCCAGTGCCAGTCGCTCTCCGTCTCTTTCATGAACACACGCTCTGGCAGCCTTTTCTAGGGATCGACATCACGGAGTGGATTCCCCGCTTTATGGTTCCAGCCCAAGAAATTCCTTATGCTGCCTGGATCGATGCCGAGCTCATTACTCCTATCACCAGCTTAGATAAAAACGTTTCCTCGATATACAGGATTCTAGGCAAACTGGAAGAAACTCTAAAGAATCTCGGATAGCACCCTTTCTTAGCCCATTGTTTTTATTTCGCTCTCTGACTACAGTATCACTTCTGGGTAGTCCGCAACATGTAGGGCTAGAATTATGCGCTGCGCAGGTTAGCAAGGTGCAAGGAGCCGCCCTGGAATCCTCTCGGGGCGGGAACGCGAAGCAGCCAACCCCAAAGCGGGTTGGCGATGCAGCGCGACGCAGTAAATTGCTAGCCTCCGCAAGCAGAATTCAGCACTACATGTTAAGGGCTACCCTTTACTGGAGAATAGTTATGCGGATTGCTGTCATCGGAGCTTCAGGGCTTATTGGGAATAACCTTTGCCGGGCACTCCTTGAAAAAGGGATGAAAGTCAAAGCGCTTGTCCATATCAATTCAAATTCTTTGGAAAGGCTCGATGTCGAAAAAGTCCGGGGTGATATTTTAGACAGCCGTTGTCTTCATCAATTTCTCCAGGGAGTCGATGTTGTTTTCCATGCGGCAGGAAAAATCTCTGTCGATGGAGACAAAGACGGAACCGTCAGGGCTGTCAACGTCATCGGCACTAAAAATATCGTGGAAGCTTGCCTAGTGACCGGTGTTCAAAGACTTGTCTATTTCAGCTCTATCCATGCTCTGCAACAACAACCAGAAGCAGCGCTCGATGAAAATAGAGCTCTTGTCGGCGATGAAGGGCTGCTCCATGACATCACAAAATCCGATGCAGAAAGAGAAGTTCTGAAAGGGATTGCTCAAGGACTCGATGCGATTATTCTTAACCCGACTGCTGCTGTCGGCCCGTTTGATTTTCAGCCCTCTCTTTTAGGCCAAGGGCTTGTCGCTCTCTATAACAGGAAAATTCCGACCCTGATCGACGGTGGCTTCGATTGGATCGATGTCCGCGATATCGCTAAAGCAGCGATTGCTGCCATGGAAAAAGGGAGTCCTGGCGAGCGTTACGTGATCTCTGGAATGTGGAAAACCGTCAAAGAATTAGCTCTCCTCGTACAAGAAATCACAGGAAAGCCCGCCCCCAAATTTACGACCCCCCAATGGCTGGCCCGCATGGGAATCCCCCTAGCAAAGGCCTATAGCTTCATCACCCATACACCCATGCTTTATACCAATGAGACACTCGAAGTTTTAATCCGATGCAATCGAAATATCAGCTCGCTCAAAGCACGTCGAGAACTCGGCTTTTATCCTCGGCCTCTTGCTGAAACACTCAATGATACGTTTGAATTTTATAAGCGGATCGGAACAATACGTTAAGAATCTTTATCAGCTTCTTTTGACTTTTTCTTGATAGAGTGAAGGTAAGGGACGAAAAATTCTGTCGAGCAGATGAACTGAACGTTCCGGGCAAAATCTTCCGCAGAGACTTCATCAGCCTCCTCTTTAGATACTCCAAATAGTCTTTTTAAAAAGGATATCATATTCACTCCGACCTTAATTATATCTTTATATTGA
>Ga0207091_1202_pt1 | contig 13117 bp, 11 predicted proteins | sample Alteio_BWMinHeat_47_FD_153534 | JGI IMG/M metagenome (GOLD analysis project Ga0207091, IMG submission 153534) | Enriched cells from forest soil in Barre Woods Harvard Forest LTER site, Petersham, Massachusetts, United States -... | ecosystem: Environmental > Terrestrial > Soil > Temperate forest >... | reverse complement strand
AATCAACCTATCTTTAAAATAACCTTCCCCATCGACTGACGTCCTTCGAGCAGACGCTGTGCATCCGCCGCTTTTTCAAGAGGAAATACATGTTCTTCACGTAAATTCAACCAACCTTCTTTAATTCCTTTTAATACGGCATTCGCACGCATAAGTATCTCTTCTCGGGTATCCATATAATTGAAAAGACTACCACCCCAAATTTTTAACGATTTCATCTGTAACCCATTGGGTGCGATAGGATCTGCAGGACCGCTCGCGGAACCATAAATACAGATAGAACCGCGTTTTCTCGCCGCATCCAAATTCTTCGTAAACGTCGTTTTTCCCACACCATCAATAATATAATCCGCACCGACGTTCTTGGTAATTTTATGTGTTTCTGCGACAAAATCTTCATTCGTATATAAAATAATATGATCCGCTCCCGCTTTTCGCGCAATATCCGCTTTTTCTTTGGTAGAAACCGTACCAATTACAATACCGCCTAAATGCTTAATCCACTGAACCAGTAGCAATCCCATACCCCCTGCAGCTGCATGGACTAAAACATAATCCCCTTTTTTAATTTGATAAAATTCATGTAACAAATAATGCGCTGTCATGCCTTGCAGAGGAAATGCGGCCCCTTGTTCAAAGCTGATATCGTTCGGTAATGGAATTAATTGTGCTGCTTTAACGATTGCATATTCTGCGTATGAACCCATACCGCCGGTATATGCGACACGATCACCCACGGATACTTCTTTGACATTTTCTCCAATCGCTTCAACAACACCTGCGCCCTCTCTTCCTGGTGTAAAAGGTAAAGAGTTGGGTGAACGGTAATCGCCTCTTCGCAAATAAATATCAATAAAATTTAAACCGGCTGCTTTTAAAGAAACCAATACTTCATCCGCAGCAGGTGTCGGTTTTGGTATATCTTGTAATTGTAAAACATTTGCATCGCCATACTCGCTAATTCGGATTGCTTTCATAAGAAACTCCAAATATTAAAAATGAAATCATAACGCTTTTGTTAAAGAATGGAAATTGATATTATTGCATCGTTTATAATAAAAGGATTTTTCAAAAATGGATACACGTCATTCTAAAAATTTACCGCAAGATTTATATTTATTCCATATTTTCAAGCAATTGACAGTCAAAGAAGTTTCAACTACGCGAAGTGTTTCCCAAGAATGGAATGCGATGGGAGAAAAACTTTTTAAAAAAACAAAAAATCAAGAATTTTTTATGGTAGGAAGCGTCATTCAATTTGGACTACGTGAATCTTCGATGACTATTACTACCTGGCGTGCTCAACCGGATGCCATCAAATCTTCTTTTCCGAAAAAGGGAATGGTCAAATTATTCAAATCAGAAAAAGCATGCAAAACGTATGCGCGTTCTTTACGTACAAAAAATTTTGCTATTGCTGAACCAGCCATTTTTAAAGTACAATTTACAGGGAAAATACCTCAATTTTTGATGAGTGAACTTATTTTACTTGAACAAATGCAAATCAGCTATCTTATTGCACCTCGACTTTCTCGAAAAACAATCATTCAATATTTTGAAGCAAATGTAGAACAATTAATTCCTCTCAGGGGATCCTTTGATATAGATATATACGATTTAGGATCCTCGACAAACTATGGAACACATGATTTTCAAAATAAACATAAACGTCTTACAAAATAACACAACATCGTCTTTTTTCAGATTTTTCATCGGATTTAATCTCTCGTTTTTTATTTAAAAAAGGAAATGCTTTTATACTATTTTGTAATGGAGGATAGTGACGGACGACTTTTTCATGTTTTTTAACTTGCATAATTTGCTGTTCATCTTTATTTAAGGGTTTTAATTCATGCTGTACCATACGATAACCGCTGAAAAAACTCTTTAAAAAAATTGGCAGTAATGCAAGTTTAGCCAATAACAATGTAACATCAGTGGTTTTACCTAAAAATTGATAACACACAAAAGATTCAAATGCAGCCAAGGCGACCGTGAGTGCCATGCATTTCGTTGGGAGCCAAGATTTTCCTAAATGTTTTTCATCAACCGGTAAATCCGCATTTTCAAGAATACATGCTGCTGAAATCCCAAACCAACTCAAATCAACAAACACACTCCACCATTGTTGTTGATAAATTTCAAAGACATCATTTGCACCTAATGCCAATGCGAACTCCATGCTCATTTTAGTTGCCTTGAAATTTAAGGCATAACTTACCATTTCCTGTGCATTTGCAAGCCGAATAAAAGGCAAAATACATTGAGAATTTTCACGTTTATCAATATCAAATAAATCATAAAATGAAGAAAATTTATGACAGAGTTTTTGGATCTGTCTATCATTAATATTCGCATATTGAGAAACACCCGGTGCATAAGTGCCTTCACTTGATAAATGTGCAATCACTAAATCTGCGACTTTCATCATGTGTGTATCATTCGTTCCATCACCATTGGCGACGACAAAAAAACCTTCTTTTTTTACATGTGTTGCTAATGTACCTTTATCAACTGTTGTCATCTCTGCAAAAATGATATTGGGGCGTTCCTTGATATCAATGGTCATCAAGCGGTCAAATTGCTTTAAAATATGTTCATTAATGCCTGCAAAGATGACCGTACTTTTACTGAGATTATCATAAGGAACTATCGAATCATGAGCCTCTGCCGCTCGAATAATGACAATATTTGTAATTTGATCAGGACATAACACTCTTGCAATATTTTCAGAGGCTTTTGCCGTATCTCCCGTTGCAACCAATACCGGTATATTTACCGTTTTAGAACGTGAAATAAAATGCTCCGCCCCTTTTTTGACAGGATTATTGACAAGGAAAGTGCAGCAAAATTCTAATTTGCGAACAATATCGGAATCTAATAAACTTTCGATTTCTGGATGATCATCTCTTTTAAAAGCAGATAATAAAACCGCATAAAAATCATCTGGAATTTCTGTTCTTGAAACACACCAATCACGAGACAAAACTCCTAAACGTCTTTTCATGGTGTTATAATGTTTAAAAAGATTCGACTCTTTAAATTTATCAACTCTAGGAATACCACAAAAGATTAAATATTTTTTTTGATCGTCTGTTTCAAGAGTAAACCGTCCACCAAACTGGGTAAATAAACCCAAATGTATGGTTTCAACTTCTTTCGATAATTTACCTACGGAAAGTGTTTTTTTAAAATGATGATTCGAAATGGTTTCGATTTTTAAACATTGGTTATCGCGTAATAATTGTTTGAACATGGATAAAATCGAATGCTCTTCTGGTTCAAATTCTTTTTTACTATGCGTGAAGCTACCTGCAAATAATTCAAAAGAGAGTAATAGTTTATTGATATCGCGAGGTATCACATGAATCGGATTATTGTAAGGATCTTTCTTCAAAGTAAGATCATCCGATGGCATATCCAATGTCCAAAATCCAAAAGCTTTCATGCGAGTTGTCGTGAGTGTACCTGTTTTATCAGAAATAATGATCACGCCTTTTGGAAATTGATCTCTATAATAGCCGCTTAATGCATGCCAAAAATCCGTGATTCTTAAAGCATCTAGCATATCAAGCGGCATATCGGGTATCACATAATTAATTTTCTTCATGATTTTGCTATTGACCATTTCACGCAAAAACGATTCAGAAAATGGAATCATCATTTGAAAAACAGAAAATAATAACTTAATCGAATGTAAAAATATACCTGTTGGCGTATTATTCATAAAAACGGCAAGTCCTAATGATCCTGCCAGAGCAAAAATAATATTATTTTTTTTGTACTGATTAATTATCTCATTGGTGACAGATTTTTTTTCATAAGAAGTATCTTGTACATATTCTTTTTTTCGCCCTACACGAATAAAGAAATTTTGATGAGATCCTAAAAAATCAATTTCAGCACCATTGAGTATGCCTAATTGTTTATGTTCTTGAATTGCTCGCTGATCAATTTCCTTGTAATCATTCACATCAAATTCATGCGTAAAATTTTTAATCCAAGTATTTTCACCTGTATAAGTTTTTAAATTGACACGGACTTCTCGTGGCTCTTTTGAATCTGCTCTAAAATCACCATTTGCGCACCTCTCAAAAGCATAAATTTCGCCTGATATGGGTACACTAGAAAAATCGATATTTTTTCCGCACCAGACAAGGTCTCCTTTTCTTAATTCATGTATTTTTTTATCTTCTAATCGAGGCGGAATGTAATTTAAATTTAATGTGAAAATCATCGTCGTATTTTTTTTATAATCATCTTCAATTTTTTTTAATTGAACAAACAACTTTCGTAAAACTTGTGGAATGACATCAATTAACATAGAAGGCAAATTTCGAAGCTGCTTTGAAATACCTATATCACTGATGATGTTATTAGCAATTAATCCTAATTGAAATCCTTTCGCAAAAGAAAATTCTTTCATTAATAATGCATAAGCATTAAAAAAAGTATTCGAAAACGGCGTTAAACCACTTGAAATTAAAGCCGTTACACTACGCTGTCCACCTTCAAGATATTCTTTCTCAAAAATTTGCTTTTCATATTTTTGAACATGATATGAAATTGTACTGGGGATAATTAAACTACTTGCTACTAAACTTGTTAATAAAGCGTACGAATTTGGCAGAAAAAAATCTAATATTTTTTTAAAACCTGCGTAACTGCCAGAATATAAATTAAAAATAGCAAATACTTCTGATGCTGCTTTCAACGCAAATTCATGCGTTGAAATGATTTTTTGATCGGTAGTGCGGAATTTTCTTGAATGATTTAAAATATAGCCACTTAATGCAAGTTTTAAAATGAAATCATAATCATCACTGCCTGTGATGATACGACCAAATTGTGTAGAAAAAAATTCTTCTGTACCATAAGCCACTCCTGCTAAAATACACGGCAGTATATAATTTTGAAAATGATAAAAATTAATTTTATCGAATGAAAAAGTAAGCCATAATGTATTATAAATTTCTTTTAATTGCTTAGCAAAAAAACTCTCTAAATATTTTAACCGTTCTGGCGAGCGATTTTTTATGGATAAAATGGATACGGGACGTAATTTTTCAATTTTTTGATCGAGAGATTTATTATCTTTACTATCATCGACATAAAAATAATGCGTATGTGGATTAATCTCATCAAAATATAATTTAGCGTATTGTTCCTCTTTTGTTAATTTAAATTCCTTACGAGGATTATCCATTTCTTCTGATTTTCTTGTATCCATTCTTATTTCTCCTTTTTTGATAATTAGTCGCTTGTCATCCCGAGCGTAGGGAAGGATGACAGGGGATGTTATCAATTTTAATAAATACCAATCTCGCGCAGACGTTCTTTTAAATATTCTACTGCCGTATAATCCGCACTCAATTTCACTTCTTTTCGTGGATGTAAAAATAAAGGCATAGAAAAACGAGAACAATTATTTTCAGAACTTGGATTCTGAACACGATGGGTGGTTGATTTATAATAATATTGCGTACACATTTGTAACATATCACCCACATTGACAACAATATTACCGGGATCACAGCTGACAGGATGCCAATTTCCGTTAGCATCCAATACTTCTAAGCCAGGTGTTGTTGCTGCTGGCAATAAAGTAATTAAATTAATATCTTCATGTGCAGCAGCTCTTATCGCGTCTTTTTCATCTTCTTCTTGTAGAGGTGGATAATGTAAAACACGCAATAAAGTATTTTCACTTTTTGTGATCATATCTTTCAATGGCATAGATAATTGGGCAGATACGGTCGAAGGAAGGAAATTTTCAACCCATTGCAATAGTTCAGCTGAAAATTTTTCTAATATCGCATAAAGACGTAAAGAAGCATCACGTGCTTTTTCGGGTATTTGGCCCCAAGGATAAATATGAAAAAATTCTTTTAAATCACTTATTTTATTATTTTTTGCATTTTCAGATCGAAAGGGGAAATAGCCGTCTTGCGTGTCGCGATGAAATAAATATTTATTTTTCATCGAGAGATCATTTAAAAAAAATTCACGCCACAAATCATATACTTCAAAAATTAAATCGGTAGAAACCGGGTGTCCGCGTAATACTGCAAACCCTGTTTCTCTTAGTGATTGTGTAAATAAACGCGGTGCATCATCCGTTGCATAGTCAACCATCAATACTGACATATCTTTCCCTTTTTAAATAAACTCAAAAATTATTTTAACGCATTAAAAAAAATTGAAAATATTTTTTCATTTTTTCATTTCATCAAGTCTTAAGATTTCCTTAAGCTTTGGATGCTAGTCTAACGCGCATCTTCAAGATTGTGATCAACAGGCATAAGGAAAGTAGCCAATGGAATCTCACAAGGATATCAATAAATCAAAAGATCAGAAACCGTTCAAGAATAAAAAAAATCTCAGCATCAAAATTCCAACTGCAGCCGAACTCAAACGCATCGCAATACAACGAAAAAGACAAATACTTGGGATTCGCGCAACCGAAGAGCAATTATTTATTCAAGATTACCAAATCAAAGCCATCAAAACATCTATTTTAATCGATCATGAAAGTGTACCTGAAGCATTAATAAATGCCAATATCAAATCATTAAATCAAATTTTAAGTCATAGACCAATTGAAAAAATTAAAAGTCTTTCAGAAATGCATTCTCCTGTCGAAGTTCTCACATCTAAAGGATCCTCTCTTTTTCGCGTATCAAAAATAGGAGGGCTATCTATTTTTTCTAATGATATGCGTTTGAAACCCATCATCACGTCTGAAACCACACTTTCTGAAATGAAAGAAAAATCTCATGAAGTGGATATTCTATTACACAAATTAAAAGAACGCGATCAGGTATTTGCTAAAAATCGTGAAACATCTCAAAACCAAATTATGAAAATGGCCGCAACATCGTATGTGAATAAAACTCACCTTTTTCAAAAAGAATTAACTTGGGAGTGGTTGCATCTTGTCGCGTATTCCATTGCCGGAAAAGATACACAAGATAAAAATAATTTAGTTGCAGGCAGTGAATCAAGTAATACTGAAATGATGTTTGCAGAATCAATGATACGTTATCTTGCACATGTTTATCCAGAAGGTTTTAAACTTTTGGTTAAAGCGACTTTGATACCTGAAACACAGATTGCGACCTCTATTCATTATGCGATCAAAACAAAAGATTTTGAAATACCGTTTATATTTAATGCGCAAACAAAAAATAAACCACATGTCAATTATCAAAAATATTTCAATTTTATTATTAAAGAATTAGTGCGTTGCACGAAAAATGCAAAATATTTAAAAAATAAAACCTCAACAAAATCTAATATTTTTTATAGCAAAAAAGAATTAGCAAATTCTGATATTCCAATCATTCATGCACTAAAAGAAGAAAAAAAAGAAATAACGCAATCTCCTGTGCTACCAAAAAAAGTGGTTGTGATTGATACTGAAACAACAGGATTATATGTCGATCTTGATGACCGCGTCGTTGAAGTGGGTGCCGTTGAAATGATTGATGGAAAATTAACTGGCAAAGAATTCAGGCAAATCATCGATCCAGAACGAGATATTCCTAAAGAATTACATGAAAAGAATATTCATCACATCACGAATGCTGTTGTAAACGGCAAACCAAAATTTAAAGATATCGCAGATAATTTTTTGCATTTTATCGATCAAGCCATCTTAATTGGCCATAACTTACCGTTTGATTTAGGAATGCTTGAAAATGAACTTAAGCTAGCAAATCGTAAAGAAACGCTAGCAGATAGATATGGTATCGATACAAAGAATGAGGCAAAAAAAATATCTTCTGAAAAAAATATCAAATACCCGTCACACAGTTTAGATGCGCTTTGTAAATACTACCACATTGATCTTAGTGAAAGGGCAAATGGTCACGGAGCACTGATCGATGCGAAGTTAACGGGCCAACTGTTTCATAAATTAAAAGAAGAAAAGGAATCTGATCATTACAAATCTATGAAATTAAATTAAGGAAAATAATATGTCACAGCGTAAAGTTTTAGAACAATCAGAATTAGAAGAAGAAAAAATACACATTCATGAATGTTATCATATTAAAGATCTTTTAAAATACCCTAAGGATAAAAATAAAAAAAAAGTATATGCCTCAGACCTAGATAATACAGATCAACAACCGGAATTAGTATGGGAAAACTTAGGCAGCGATCAATGGTTTATGAAACTGATGCGTATCGCGTTTGAACTTGTACCAACGAAAGATACCGAAGCTTTGGTTCTTGCTATTTATCATGCTGTGCAAGAGCACATTACGACAAAACCTGTCGAAAAAGAGACAGTCGATACTATAAAGAATTTACAAGAACAAAATATTCCTGTCTTTGGTATAACCGCTCGTTCTAAAAATATTATTGAGCCCACCGTCAAACAATTAAAAAATATCGGCATAGAATTTGATTTTAAACCCAACAATGAAGATCATTTTGGCTTAACGATTGATGGAATAGAAAACGCAGCCTATTTTAGCAACGGTATTATTTTTTGTTCAGGGCTTAGTAAAGGAGATTGTTTAAAAGCATTTTTCGAAAAAATTCAATGGTTCCCTGAACATGTTGTAATGATAGATGACAAAGCGAAACATTTATATGCCGTACAAAAAGTTGTTCACAATTATGGCGGTGAATTTGATGGACTTCGATATGGTTATCTTGATAAAGAAGTCGCAAAATTCGATCAAGATGAACAGCTGATGCAAAACGCAAATATGAAAATGTTAGATATTTATCACAAATTTCCAGATACTGTAAAAGAGGCTGTCAAAAAAATCTTTGTCTTTGGTCCTCCACATCTCCAGTCTCATAGTATTTTTAAAAGAGTAACCATTGAAGCACCTACTGCTGAAGAAAAGCAGATTAAGCATGGAAAGTGGTTTTAAATGTGTTATGGTTAATCTAAGAATCTGTCATGCCAGCATGCTTTTAGCTGGCATGACAAGTAGCTACTTTAAAAGGAGAAGTTCTTATGATGCTTTTATGGTCAATTATATTCTTCATCCTTGGTATTGTCCTAGGCGCACTCGCCTTCGGTGGCATCGCCATTGCGGTATCGTTTTTTACCAAAGTACTCTTTTTATTTTCATTGATTTGCTTTTTAATTGCCTTCATTTTACTTATCATTGAAAAAATGCAAACAAAAGATAAGAACTTGTAATACTAAATAGCAAAATATGATATAGTCCAAAATCCTAATTGATAGCTCAGAACCAGGATTGTATGGAAATTATTACCATTGATTCTTTTAATTCGATTTTGTCGAATCCGAATAACTCCATTATTACAATGAAATATAAAAAACCCAAATTGATTGAAAATTCGAACGGTGAAATCACTAAAATATTCTATCCCAAAAAAAGATGGCACTCGTCAAATCGTCGACGTCCCTATGCCTTACGCTTTTACAAAAATGCTGAACTTTTATTAACGCACGGCATTAAAGCACCTCACATTACCTCTTTAAAATATTGCCCTGATATAAAAACGCATATGATTACCTACAAAAAAATCCCTGGGGAAAATGTACGTGTTTTAATGAGTCAGGGTGCGAAATTTATCACAGATGTCGCAAAATATATTGCAATATTGCATCAGAAAGGCATATTCTTTCGTGCACTTCATCTTGAAAATTTATTGTATCAAAATGGTGAATTTACTTTAATAGATATCGACGATGTGACATTTAAAAATAAACCATTGAGTCTCCGTTATCGATATCGAAATTTAAAACATATGTTTCTCGTGAACGAAGATAAAAAAACCTGGAATCCTCAAAGTGTTAAAGATTTTTTACAAGTCTATTTTCAAATTACCCCTCTTTCTTTCTTATCGAAAAAAATATTATCCTTATTTTTAATTAATTTAAATGGTTCTAAACATAAGATGATTATAATTTAAGCCATCCTCCTAATGGCCAAGCGGCATACATAACAATGTCTCGCCAACAAAGAGCAAGTACATATATACCAGGCAAATACAAGGCTAAAAGACAAATGTTTTAAAAGAGGAAAAATAACCCTAATAACTCCATTTCATCCAAAAAAATGGAGTTAACAAGTCAATTTTTTCGAATTTTGATATTCCAGAAGATAATGGGGTGGTGGTCCATATATGAACCCCCAATCCTTATTTTGCCCCCTCAGCCTAACCCAACTTCTTATAAATTACTTTTTCTTGAGAAATGGTATTAAGTTTATCTACTGAAATATTTGAACTATTAAAAAGCGCTGCTTTATTAACACTTAAACGACTATTTAACTTGCTTGACTCTGTAGGTGCCTTTTCTTTGAAAGCCGCCTCCTTAGCATATACTCTTGCGATTTCTTTGATGAGATCTGACGTATCTGGGATGTTAGAGCTTTGAGCCGCATTGATAGCATAGTGGCAATACTGAGCTATTTGAGCATAATCTTCTTTCGTTTTTTCCTTTTTAGGTATACTGGTAAGACAAGTAATGGCATGTTGATAACATGTAAATAGATCATCATACTGACTTTTCATTACTGGATGATCACTGTTATAATCATCATAATATCTTGAGAAGATCATGCGAAAACGAAAATCAGCTTTTTCAATCCAAGATTTTACTTCATTTCTTATCTTTTCAATTTCTTTTTTTGGCATATGATAGCTCCTATAAAAATGTTAAAAATGTATTGTTCAGTAACGAAATGAATAATAAAAAAATTTGGCTGCCCTTTGTTCCCGTAGTGACTACGGGGTTAGATATAAAGATTGGATGATATTAAAATGTCAAAAATAGAAATAAAAAAAAATTTACTTGTTACGAATTTCAACCATGGAATTACACTCATTAGCTCCCATCACGATAAACTATTGAGTACACCGAATGTAGCGCAATTATTTGAATTACCTTTCAGTGTCTATTTCCTTGATAAAGACGCAAAAACAGTATTAATTAATGAAGAAGGTGCGTCTGTCTGTGGTTTTCAATCTGCTGAAGATTCCATGGGAAAAACTTTAGTTGCGGTTTCCGAAAAAAAGAGTGCTGGCTTACTTATTGATAACTGCCATCATGTTATCCAAACCCAAGCGACCAAAATATTTGATGAAGAAAATATACGTCAAGATAATAAAATTATACAATTCATCTCTGTAAAAATGCCCTGGTATAATAACAATAATATTATTGGTTTAATGGGTATATCAATTGTACTAGGCAAACATTCATTATCTGACGCTCTATCAAAATTATCCGTGTTAGGATTTTTAAATCAAGACCGATTTATCGAACCCACTCGCTCATTTCCTCTCAATGCGCTAAAAATAAAAGATGTGGCATTAACAAAGCGTGAGTTGCAATGTTTGCAATTAACCGTGAAAGGTTTTACCGCCAAAAAAATTGCTCGGTATTTAGGTATTTCTTTTCGCACTGTTGAAGAGTATTTGACAAATGTTCGACAAAAATCTGGGGTAAATTCTAAATCAGAGTTAATTGAATTAGCAATAGAGAATGTGTTCTGCTAATGTTTAGGGTCTACTCATAATGGTTAAAAAAGAATCATTCAATATCTAAAGTTCGGCTGTTTCATTAACTCTGATGCCAGCATGCTTTAAGCTGGCATGACACCATCATGCGCATCATCATTAGCCCGTGTTTCCCTTCCTCCCGATTAATTCCCTTTCCATTATACTGGTGAAGCTAATTCTAACGGTGGCATGCCCTGATTAGGCACCTGTTTTTCCTTTCCTTTGAAGAATCGTGAGCGGCCACTATTTTTTTCATATTTTTCTTCAGTTCTCGTTTCATTTTTTTTATCGTAAAGACGTACCAATTGATCCATTTTTTTATTTAAATCTTTATTTTGATCCTTAAGCTCATCGACTTGTTTCTCCAAATTTTTAATCCGTTTCTCATATGTTTTGACTTCAGCTGCACTATTAGCCGCTTGATAACTAGAGCTGTGCGTTGCCTGGATGTTCCTTTCCACCGCTTCCAAGCGAGGTTCAAATAAAGTAATATAGTGAAGGCCTCTTCCTATACCCTTGTAATACAAATATGCCAAAGTAAGACCTAATGAAACACTACAACCTATTACCAAATAGTGCGAAGCTTCCCCCTCCCACTGTACCCACTTCGCTATCTCATTACCCCCTGTAAGCGATGAAAACACTGTGCTCATGGCAACACCACCTGTACCTCCACCTTGGATTCCTTTACCCACTACCGCTTTCAATTTCGAGGTGAAGGATCCACCATAAGGATACCAATCGCAACAAAAATTTCTTAAAGAAAAACATCTTCTTTGTCCTTGGTTTAGCGGTGCTAGATTTAGTACTGAACTAGAGACATCTTTTATATCAATAACCGTATTATATTTTATGTCTATTATCGAAAAACCGATTGTTTGATCTTCATTAGGATCATTATTTAATAATTTTTTTTCATCTTCATTTACATGAAGTGAACCAAAATTAGCCCGTTCTAGTGGGGAGCTCTCGGAGTGATTATCACTAGAATCTGAATCGGGGGGAGAAACTAGAGACTGAGGACTACTTGAACTTGAACTAACGGGTGAACTACTTACGCTAAAAGCATTCAAAAAATGCGTGCTCAAAGCCTGAATGGGTGGTGAAATCCCCGACTGATCATTTAGGCTTGAATTTGAGTTATTAACTGTTGAACTTATACTGCTTGTAGTAAAAGAATCCGGAAAATTAGCGCTAGAAGTTGCCATATGAGCCTCGTTTTGTATAAATATAAAACATTATTAGTGATTATAAACAATTTATATTCAAATAGGAATAAATAGTTTAATTTTTATTTGATAGCGACTGGTATGTATAATATATGATCAGTTAATATATTAATATAACTTACGTGGTGTTCGCATCACAGTGATGTCAAGCGAAAATGCCTTGAAGATTTTGAAAGAAATTTCTGTTACCGAGCTTTAGAATTCACGTTGTCCAAGAAAATAATTTTTTTCTTAAAGTTCGCTGGTTTGTGCTTTGCGTAAATTTTTCAATGCTTTTATTTTTATTTTCAACCAATACGCTAAATACCTGCATATCTTGCGTATGCGTGGGTGCCATAAATTGGCACATGACAGCAGTGTTGGGGTTCCCTTCATCATTTATCAAATAA
>Ga0207091_1177_pt1 | contig 13224 bp, 7 predicted proteins | sample Alteio_BWMinHeat_47_FD_153534 | JGI IMG/M metagenome (GOLD analysis project Ga0207091, IMG submission 153534) | Enriched cells from forest soil in Barre Woods Harvard Forest LTER site, Petersham, Massachusetts, United States -... | ecosystem: Environmental > Terrestrial > Soil > Temperate forest >... | reverse complement strand
CATTAGAGCAAAAGAAAAAAAACTATACTGATAGTATTCAAATCTACTTAAGTTATAAACCCGCGATAATGAGGATTAATTTTTACTTCTTTTTTTTCAGATTTTTTATTAACCTGTTCTCTTTGTTCCAACGTAACCAAATTGTCCTTGGTAAAATTAATGCTGGTATTAATAGTATTATTTGCCTTACGCAGGATCTCATTGTATTCTTCCATTTTTTTAATATTATTATCCAATATCGGAGCATCATCCTTCATCTGTGCTTTTTCTTGGAAGAGATTATAAGGATGTTTCTTATCATCCACTCGATAGCTTAACACATATGTTACTATCCCCTGAGGCGGATTCTTTTTACTGGATGGGTTTAAATGACATCTGGCTTCATACAATGTGATGAGGTGATTGATATTTTTATTGTAAGTTTTGTATTCTTCTTGGAATGTATCTTTGAGATTTTGCCATTTTGCAGATAACTCTTCTCTTGGTTTTTGTTCTTTATCTTCTTTTTCTTTAATGTTTTTTATTTGCTCGTTTTCATAACTTTTATAAGCTTCTTGCGCATCGTTTAATTCTTTTAATGCCTGCTCATGCGATTCACGCATTTCTGCCTCATTAGAGATAAGTTCATTTATTTGCTTCCCCGTTATGCTTTTTTTCTTTTTAGCCGCTTTGTATTGTTTGGCGAATGCAGCAAGTGTTTCGACAATTTTTTTCTTGTCATTATTCATTTCGTTTTTAGTGGTCTTCAATACCAATGAACTTTTTTTAGCCCAATCGTCTAAAATGTTTTCATACTTTTCGATTTGATTTTTTAGGTCTATTGCTGTAGATGAAGTTGGGTATTTTACATCCATTATCGTGGGTTTATAACTTAAGTAGATTTGAATACTATCAGTATAGTTTTTTTTCTTTTGCTCTAATGTGTCCACTGTATCGCCTTTGTTAGTTTGTGCGATATTTGGCTGTAGTTTTTGTTCTAACCGTTCTTTTTCAAAAAGTGCGATAGTGGATGCGAGCTTTCGTTGCTCTAGTTGTGCTATTAATTCTAGATTCCTTTCTGCATCTGCCAAGCCTTGATTTGCAGCCAGGCGAAATAAACACATGGCTTTTTTGTAATCTTTTGTTACCCCTAAGCCGTCCCGATACATGCACCCAAGATTATTTTGTCCTGATGCATAGCCTTGATCGGAAGCCTTGCAATAAAAATGCATGACTTCTTTGTAATTTTGTGTTACCCCTAAGCCGTCCCGATACATGCACCCAAGATTATTTTGTCCTGATGCATAGCCTTGATCGGAAGCCTTGCGATAAAAATGCATGGCTTCTTTGTAATTTTGTGTTACCCCTAAGCCGTCCCGATACATGCACCCAAGAATATTTTGTGCTGTTGCAAGGCCTTGATCGGAAGCTTTGCGATATAAACACATGGCTTCTTTGTAATCTTTTGTTACCCCTAAGCCGTCCCGATACATGCGCCCAAGATTATTTTGTGCTGTTGCAAGGCCTTGATCGGAAGCTTTGCGATATAAACACATGGCTTCTTTGTAATCTTTTTCTACCCCTAAGCCGTTCTCATACATGTACCCAAGATTATCTTGTCCTGATGCATTGTTTTGATCGGAAGCCTTGCGATAAAAACGCACGGCTTCTTTATAATCTTTTTCTACCCCTAAGCCGTTCCGATACATGCACCCAAGATTATTTTGTGCTGTTGCAAGGCCTTGATCGGAAGCTTTGCGATATAAACACATGGCTTCTTTGTAATCTTTTTCTACCCCTAAGCCGTTCTTATACATGTACCCAAGATTATATTGTGCTATTGCACTGCCTTGATCGGAAGCCTTACGATAAAAACGCACGGCTTCTTTGTAATCTTTTTCTATCACAAAGCCGAGCCTATACATGTTTCCAAGATGATTTTGTGTCTCAGCATGGCCTTGATCGGAAGCCTTGAGATAAAAACGTATGGCTTCTTTGTAATCTTTTTCTACCCCAAAGCCGTTCCAATACATGCACCCAAGACTATTTTGTGCTGGAGCATAGCCTTGATCAGCAGCCTTGCGATACAAACGCACGGCTTTTTCGAAATCTTTGTTTACTTCAATGCTTTCTGTATAAATTACTCCAAGATTGTATAATGCTAACGTATTATTTTCTCTCGCAGCTAAATCATATGAATCAATAACTTTTTTTGCATCTTCTTTTAATTGATTTGCGAGCGCAATGACATGTTTTTCATAAGTTTTTTGATAAGGCAAAGGAGCAAAAGTATTTTCTAGGTTGTGCGACTGCATAATAAATTAACCTACCCCACATAAATGGTTTTTTTATTGTACATTACAGAAGGGTCAAATGCAAGCAAGTGTTTGTTATTTTACCAATATTTGAAATTTGCCCAAGGCGGTATTCGATTCATGTCAAATTGGATTTTACGTTGAAAAATCGTGATTTTGGTCTTTGCTATGGAATCTTTGTGCAACTTATTCATAGTTGAAAGATTTTAATACTGCAAAAAGAGATTTTGTATGAAATATATTGCGCATAAACATGTCCTTGATTTGCTGCTTTGAGATAAAATTCGACTGCTTTTTTATTCTTTAGATTCCTCATGTTTTTGTCCAAGCATGTATAGATCATTAGAGCCAGGTTCTTGGTCTTTAGAATTACTTCGAAAAAAAGCCATTTTGTATTCCTCGTTCATTAAATCTTAAAAATAATTGAGCTCTCGCTTACTTCTTATTTCTGAATATCTTTTAGTCTAAACGTTCAAGATCAACGCTATATTTATACAAAATAACATAAAATGGGCAAAATTTAAAATATTTTCGTCTGTCTGTAGGTTTTAAAAATAATAATAGTATTAGCCGGATGTGATTAAGGAATTATTAAATGTTGAAAAGTCGTGATTTTGTACTTTTTGTGATCATGTAAAAACATATTCCTCAAAAACCCCCCGTGTCTTTGTGTAGGTTATTGATAATTAAAATAATACTCATAAGAACTTTTGGTATGAATTATAAAATTTAAGCACAGAAATTATTTGCAATGTTAAACTTAAAGAAAGTTGAAGTTATTTTTGTCCCAATCAAAGCATTTCGATGGAAATATAATGTGGATGGCAATGACAACATTAAAAGGATTGATCACATGGATAATGCTTGGCGAGATGAACTCGAAGCGCGTTTAATCAAAAAATTTGGTGTTCACAAAGGCCAAGCCCTTTTCGTTAAATACAGTAAGGCGTTCCTGACGAGTTATGCAGAAGAATGCACCGTACAAATGGCGCTCCGAGATATTATTCGCTTTGAAAATCTTTCACAAAAAAAATCATTTTCTATTCATCTTTATGAAATCAAAGAAGAGCGGGAGATAGCGCTGCATTTACGATTGTATCAATATAGTAAACCCATTCCTCTATCAGATATTTTACCCATATTAGAAAATTTAGGATTACGCACACTGAGCGAACACCCCTATGAAGTCTCTCTTAAAAAAACGCAGGGTTGGATCAGTGATTTTGCAGTGATTCCCGTTATGCAAAAAACGTGGGATATCAAAAAAATCAAGCCACTTTTTAAAGAAGCATTTCTGCAAATTTGTTTGGGGAGGTCTGAAAATGATGCAATGAATAAATTGGTTTTAGGTGCGATGCTCTCTTATCGTGAAATTACGATATTACGTGCCTATGCAAAATATTTAGGTCAAGCCGGTTTTCGTTTTAGTCTTTCTTATATTGAAGAAACGGTTTCTAATCATCCGGAGCTCAGTAAAAATTTAGTAAAATTTTTTAAAGCGCGATTTAGCTTGAAAAAAAAATATAAAAATTTATTAAAAAAATTGGACAATAAAATTTTAGAAGAATTAGATGGTATTGAAATATTGGCGGAAGATCGTATTATGCGTCAATTTTATTATTTAATGCTAGCAACCGTGCGCACGAATTATTTTCAAAAAAATCATAATAACCATAAGGATTATCTGGCATTAAAATTTTATTCGAAAGCAATTCCAGATTTACCCAAGCCATGTCCCTTGTATGAAATTTTTGTCTATTCCGCAAGATTTGAAGGCATTCATTTGCGAAGCAGTAAGGTTTCTCGAGGTGGGATACGTTGGTCCGATAGACGTGAAGATCTACGTACCGAAATTTTAGGATTGATGAAAGCGCAACGTGTAAAAAATGCCGTTATTGTTCCGGGTGGTGCGAAAGGAGGATTCGTTTTAAAGAAAAATCGTTTTTCTGAAAATGAAGCGGTAAATTGTTATAAATTATTTATTCGTGGGTTACTCGATTTGACTGATAATATTCAAAAAGGTGAAATGATTCATCCCTCACATGTTTTTTGTATGGATGATTTTGATCCATATCTTGTGGTAGCCGCGGATAAGGGTACGGGTGCATTTTCAGATATTGCGAATAGCATCGCGAAAGAATATGATTTTTGGCTGGGAGACGCTTTTGCCTCCGGTGGGATAACCGGTTACAATCATAAAGCGCTGGGAATTACCGCGAGAGGCGCATTCGAATCAATACGCCGTCATTTCCGTGAATGTGACATCAACATTGATCAAGATGAGTTTACGGTGATTGGCATTGGTGATATGGGTGGAGATGTTTTCGGAAATGGAATGCTTTATTCGAAAAACATCAAATTGATTGCGGCTTTTAATGGTCAAGATATTTTTATTGATCCGGATCCCGATCCACAAAAATCTTATCGAGAAAGAAAACGGTTATTTCAAAGCAAAAATTCCTCGTGGCAAGATTACAATCGAGGGTTGATTTCAAAAGGAGGCGGTGTTTTTAGCCGCTTCACAAAATCTATTTCCGTCACGCCTGAGATACGAAATGTTTTAAAAATCGATAAAACATCGCTTTCACCTGACGAATTCATTGTAGCGATTTTAAAAGCACCTTGTGATTTACTTTATAATGGCGGCATCGGTACCTTTGTAAAAGGAAGTGATGAAAAAAATGATGATGTGTTGGATAAAGCCAATGATTTTTGTCGTATCAATGCGAATGAATTACGAGTGAAAGTGGTGGGTGAGGGCGGCAATTTAGGATTTACTCAGCTTGCTCGAGTGGAATTCGCTCTTTTAGGCGGACTTATCAATACGGATTTTATCGATAATTCAGGAGGGGTGGATTGCTCGGATCATGAGGTGAATATTAAAATTTTATTAGATAAAGCGGAGTCACTTAAAAGAATAACGAATCATGAGCGTAATGCGTTATTATCTAAAATGAAGGATGAAGTCGCAGAGTTAGTGTTACGTGATAATTACGATCAAGCCCTGACCTTAAGTCTTTCAAGAGAACGATCGATGACAAATACGGGGCTTTACGAAAATTTTATTAAAATGCTGGAAGCGTCGAATGACATTGATCGTGCCCTCGAATTTTTACCGGATGCAAAAACCATTCTTGAAAGAAAAGCGGCAAATCAAGGTTTAACATCTCCGGAAATTGCAATTCTTTTGGCTTATAGCAAAATTCATGTAAAAAATGAAATTTTAAAATCCGATATTCCTGAAGATGCATTTTTTATTCGAGAACTCGAGTCTGAGTTTCCAAAAACATTACATCAAAAAAACTTTCAATCACTCATGCGTACGCATCGTTTGTATCGAGAAATTATTGCGACACAATTATCTAATAAAATTGTGAATGAAATGGGCGTAACATTTGTTTATCGTGTCCAGGATGAAATTGGTGCAACGGTGTCAGAAGTCATTCGCGCTTATGTGATTTCATCAAAAATTTTCGAATCCGAAGCGATGGAGCATTTGATTGAATCTTTTAATTTTAAAGTGTCTGCAAAATTACAATATGATTTATTACATCATACACGTCATCTTATTAATCTTTCGACACGCTGGTTTTTGCGAAACCCTAAATATGATACCTTCGATATTGAGCAGACGATAAAATATTTTTATGTTCCTATTAAAAAGTTAGAACCCATTGTTCCAGACTTGGTGAGCGGTAATACGAAAGCATATTTGAAAACACTGACTGATCAATTTATACATGCAGGCATTCCAAAAGAAGCCGCAAAGCGTATTGCAACGTATCGCGCGCTTTATATTTTGTTAAATGTCATTGATGTTGCATCTCAGTATAAGTTTGAGATGTTTAAAACAGCAAAAATGTATTATGACATAGGAACAAGATTTAATTTTGTGTGGTTCAGAGATCATATTGCAATGGATGCGCGTGAAGGTCATTGGTATAACCTTGCACGTTTGACATTGCGTGATGAATTGGATGTGCTGCAAAAATTATTAACGATTATTATCCTGCAAAGTAATAAAAAAGAAGACAATGTCACGAAATTGATTGATGATTGGATCAGTAATCATCCTCGGCCAGTTGCTCGCTGGGAAAAAATGGTTGAGATGATTTTAGGGAATCCCAACATTGATTATTCCATGTTTTTTATTGTACTCCGCGAATTGTACGATAAAATTTCAGATAAATAATTTAGTAAAAAGCACCAAATATAGCATTTCAGATAAGTCTTTTGGTAAAAAGCGACCAAAAGACTTATCTGAAATTCTAATAGTATAAAAATAAAATCCAAAAATGTTAAAAAATGATGTATTATTATTTCTTACTTTTTTGTAAAAAAATATCTATTGCTTATAAAAGCCAAATAATAACATAATATCATTTTCTAATGTTTCTTGAACATGAAACATAGAAGAACTTGAGAATTAAATTCCAGATAGGTCTTTTGGTTGCTTTTTACCAAAAGACCTATCTGGAATTCTATAAAAAAACGGAGTTTTTAATGCGAAAACGGATGTTTATCATGTTGTTTTGCCTTTTTATTCTCTTTGGCCTCATTTTTCTTTTCAAAGCCATGATCGGCGTCTTGATTAAAAAATCCATTGCAGAAAATAAAAATCCTATTATCCCTGTCTCAGCCATGAAAGTTGAATTTAGTGAATGGCCGTCTCAATTAAGCGCAAGTGGAAGCTTACGCGCGATCAAAGGGGTTAATGTGACAACAGAATTAGCAGGGATGGTCCAAACGATTTATTTTATTCCGGGATCTTATGTCAAAGAAGGGAGGATACTCGTACAATTGAATGCAGGGACCGAGATTGGTCAATTACAATCTTTAGAAGCGCAAGCAGCCCTTGCAAAAATTACCCTTGATCGTGATAAAAAACAATATGCTATTCGCGCAGTGAGTAAACAACAACTCGATACGGATTTTGAAAATTTACAAAACCTCATAGGACAAGTAAAGCAACAGGCGGCAACTGTTGCAAAGAAAACTCTACGTGCACCTTTCACCGGTCGTTTGGGTATAAATAATGTAAATCCCGGTCAATATTTAAATACAGGAGATAGCGTCACCTCCCTGCAAACGCTGGATCCTATTTATGTAGATTTTTACATGCCGCAACAATCACTCTCTGTATTAAAAATAGGTTTATCGACAAAATTGACGACAGATGCTTATCCCCATAAATCATTTTTTGGAAAAATTACGACAATAAATCCACAGGTTGAAACGGGAACGCGTAATGTGTTGGTCGAGGCAACGCTTCAAAATAAACAACTGGATTTGGCACCAGGAATGTTTGGGACAGTTACGGTTGTGACGGGGAATCCTAAAAAATATTTGACCTTGCCACAAACAGCGGTCGCATTTAATCCATACGGTGATATTGTTTATATTGTTAAAAATGAAGGGAAAGATGAAAAAGGCCCTATTTTAACTGCAACGCCCGCGTTTGTGATCACCGGTGAAACGCGTGGTGATCAAATTGCAATTTTAAAAGGCATTAAAGAAGGAGATATGATTGTCACCAGTGGACAGTTGAAATTGAAAAAAGGTTCGCGCGTCTCAATCAATAATTCTCTCGTGCCTGAAAATAATCCGCATCCGATTGCGTTGAATGATCATTGGTAAACACACTATGCGCTTTACAGATATTTTTGTCGAACGTCCCGTACTCGCAACCGTTGTGAGTCTCATTATTTTAGTATTAGGACTCCGCTCTTTGGGATTGATGCCGGTTCGTCAATATCCCTATACGCAAAACGCCATTATCACTGTCACGACTTATTATTTTGGTGCAGATCCTGATGTTGTCGCTGGATTTATCACAACACCTTTGGAACAATCCATTGCGCGTGCGAATGGCATAGATTATATGACATCGACGAGCATACAAGGTATTAGTTCGATCACGGTCAATTTACGTTTAAATTATGATCCTGAAAAAGCACTTGCAGATATCAATACGAAGGTCAATGCGGTTCTTAATCAATTACCGAAAAATTCACAATTGCCTGTGATAGATATTCAAATTGGTCAAACGATCGATGCAATGTATCTAGGGTTTTATAGCAGTGTACTGAAACCGAATCAAATCACCGATTATCTAACACGTGTGGTGCAGCCAAAATTGCAAGCGATCCCAGGAGTCGAAACTGCAGAGTTGAAAGGTGATAAACCCATTGCGATGCGTGCGTGGCTGAATCCTCAAAAATTAGCAGGATTTGGTTTATCGCCGAATGATATTTCGATTGCCCTTGCCAATAATGACATTATTTCAGCGGCTGGGCGAACAGATGGTAACATGTTTACGGTGAATTTGGCGGCAAATACAAATCTTACCTCAGTCGAAGAATTTAAAAACATGGTGATTAAAGCACAAAATGGTGCCATCATTCGTCTCCGAGATGTCGCGGACGTTTCATTGGGTGCAACGGGTTATGACACATCGGTTAGTTTTAATAATTTAAAGGCGGTTTATATTGGCATTTTGACAACACCGGATGCAAACTTGTTAACCGTGATTAATGATGTAAAAAAAATCTTCCCCGATATTCAAGCGCAATTACCCGTTGGATTAAATGCAAAAATTGTGTATGACTCAACCGATTTCGTGAATAGTTCCATTCGTGAAGTGATCGTCTCTCTCTCGGAGGCGCTCGCGATTGTTGCGCTCGTCATTTTTTTATTTTTAGGCTCTATTCGATCCGTATCCATTCCCTTAGTTACTATCCCTTTATCATTGATTGGGGCTTTTTTTGTAATGTTTATACTGGGATATTCCGTCAATTTATTGACGCTACTTTCGTTAGTGCTCGCGATAGGGTTAGTTGTGGATGATGCAATTATTGTTGTTGAAAATGTGCAAAGACATATTGAAGCGGGTGATTCACCTATTAAAGCAGGCATTCAGGGTGCACGAGAACTCGCAAATCCCATTATCGCAATCACGATTGTTTTGATTGCGGTGTATGTCCCGATTGGATTTTTAGGTGGATTGACAGGTGCTTTATTTACAGAATTTGCGTTTACGTTAGCAGGTGCTGTCACCATTTCTGCCATCATTGCCTTAACCTTGTCACCGATGATGAGTTCTAAATTATTAAAACATACGGAAAGCAAAGAAGGCGGATTTGTGGCATTTATCGATAGACAATTTGAGCGTCTCAAAGAAAAATATAAAAAAGTATTGCACAATGTTTTAAATTATTTACCCGTGACCGCCGTTTTTGCCGCGATTATTTTGGTGAGTATTTATTTTCTGTATTCAACGTCTAAAAGAGAACTTGCGCCTATGGAAGATCAAGGTATTATTATCGCGCAAGCGACAACAGCGCCCAATGCAACATTGGGACAAACAATGATATATTCGGATGCAGTTTTAAAAGTTTTTGAATCTTTCCCAGAAACTGAACGCATGTTTCAACTGAATGGTATCAGCGGTTTGAATACAGCTATTATTGGTATGGGATTGAAACCCTGGGATAAACGCAAACGTACTTCTAACCAATTACAACCCTTAGTGCAAAAAAAATTGGGTGGTATTACAGGCGCAATCATTGCGGCATTTCAATTGCCGCCTTTGCCTGGTGCGCGCGGTGTTCCCATTCAATTTGTGTTAACGACCACAGATTCTTTTGATCGTTTGAATGAAGTGAATCAAGCGTTTTTAGAAAAAGCACGAAGCAGTGGTCTTTTTATTTTTACGGATACTGATTTAAAAATTGATAAAGCACAAACGAACATTTTACTCGATCGCGATAAAACGGCAGAATTTGGCTTGACCATGAATGATGTCGCGAATGATTTAGGGGCTGCTTTAAGCCAAGGTTATATTAATTATTTTAATTATGGCGGGCGTTCATACGAAGTGATTCCGCAGATGAATCGAATTGATCGATATAACGCATCCGATACTTTACATTATTATATTAATACGCTCGCGGGGAATACTATTCAATTAAGTACGATTGCGAAGTTAAAAACAAAAATTGTTCCTGAATCCCTGAATCATTTTCAACAAGTGAATTCGGCCACCTTTTCTGCCGTTGCAGCGCCGGGTATTACCGATGGAGATGCATTGAATGCATTGAAACAAATGGCAGCTCTAGTACTACCAGAAGGATATGGCATTGATTATGCGGGACCCTCGCGTCAATTTATACAAGAAAGCGGTGGCATGATTGTCACATTCTTTTTTGCATTGATTGTTATTTTCCTATCGCTTGCAGCATTATTTGAAAGTTTTCGAGATCCTGTGATTGTATTAATCAGCGTTCCGATGTCGATTTGTGGGGCGATGATTTTTATTAGTTTAGGGATTGGCGGTTTAAGTTTAAATATTTATACGGAAGTGGGGTTGGTGACTTTGATTGGTTTGATCAGCAAACACGGTATTTTGATCGTTCAATTTGCGAATGATTTACAATTAACTGGGAAAAATAAACGTGAAGCCATTATCGATGCCGCAAGTATTCGTTTGCGTCCTATTCTCATGACAACGGCTGCCATGGTATTTGGGGTGGTACCACTCATTATTGCGTCAGGTGCGGGAGCGGTCAGTCGATTTAATATTGGAATGGTGATTGCCTCCGGTTTAAGCATTGGGACACTTTTTACTTTATTTGTCGTACCTACGATGTATATGTTTCTTGCGGAAGATCATAAAAAGAAAAAGGATGCACTTGATTTACTTCGGAAGGAGGCAGGAATGAATCCATGAACCATTTACTCGAATTAAACATAGATGTTTGGAAGCCAAATGTTGAAAATAATCTTGCAAAAAAGGCGATGCTTGCTTTGGAAGAAGGAAAAGTCATTTATTTGCCGAAATTATCTTTTTTATTAGAAAATGAAGAAAATATTTTATTAAATAGATCTTTTGATCTTAAGCGCGCAAAAAATATCAGTTTTGATCACAAAAAAAATCGTCTCGGTGGATTAGATAAAAAAGATCAGCATATTATTACGATCATGAAAATGATGAAACGTTATCATGATAGGACTATCGCACTTTTAGAAAAATTATGTCCGACATATGAATCATCACATTCATTCGGTCGCACCAGTTTTCGTCCGATCGAAATTATGGGTCGAAAACCCGCCTCCTATCGCAAAGATGATACCCGTTTGCATGTCGATGCATTTCCTGCAACGCCGGTGAATGATTTACGTATTTTACGTGTTTTTACTAATATTAATCTTTTTCAGGAATCGCGCGTGTGGCGATTAGGGGAATCTTTTCAAGAAGTGATTCAACAATTTTTACCTAAAGTACGTCGTATGCTGCCCTTTGAGGCAAGTTTTCTTTCTGTGATGGGCCTCACGCGTAAAAAAAGAGATTTGTATGATCACTGTATGTTACAGATTCACAATCGCATGAAAAAAGATATGCAATATCAGCAAAACGTGAAAGATGAAACGATTGCGTTTCCGCCAGGCAGTACGTGGATTGTTTTTACAGATCTTGTCTCGCATGCAGCGCTTCGAGGAAGATATGTGTTAGAACAAACGTTTTATCCTCATCTTGAAAAAATGCAGCATCCCCATTTGTCACCGCAGCGGCTGATTCAAAATAGTCATATCCTGCCCTGGCCCTAAAAGCCTAGCAACGGAATGAACTCGCAGTTGTTCTCTCAATTTTGTATAAAAAAATGATCTGCCCATCTATGACCCAATTTTCTTAGTTTAGATCCATGATTTAATTGCAAAAATGTAATATTCCTTGTAAAATGGGATACAGACTCCCAATTTACAAGGAGAATTCAAGCTTGAAACGCCAACATTACCTAGATCGCATTAAAAAAGCGTTTAAAACACACAAAATTGTGGCACTCCTTGGCCCCCGACAATGCGGAAAAACAACCTTAGCAAAAGATTATATTGCTTTCCAGCAGAAAGCTTTTGAAGAAAAAAACTATTTTGATTTAGAAAAAAACACAGATATTGCAAGGCTTGCCAACCCACAACTTAGCTTAGAACCCCTGCAAGGTTTGATTGTGATCGATGAAATTCAACGTATTCGAGAACTTTTTCCAACCATCCGGGTATTAGTCGATCATGTCAAAGACCAGCATTATTTAATTCTTGGCAGCGCATCTCGCGACTTGATACATCAATCCTCAGAAACACTCGCGGGGCGAATACAATTTATCGAAACAACGCCTTTTTCTTATGAAGAAACGGATCATATAAACCGCTTATGGTTACGCGGTGGATTTCCTTTATCATATTTAGCCGATAATGATGAAGAAAGTTTTATATGGCGTCGTGAATATACACAAACTTTTTTAGAAAGAGACATCCCCAATTTAGGGATACAAATTCCCGCCACACAGTTGCGTCGCTTTTGGATGATGCTCGCACATTATCATGGCAATATATTTAATGCGAGCGAAATAGGAAATGCCTTGAGCTTAAATCATAAAACCATTCGTCATTATGCAGATATTTTAAATGGGACTTTTATGATTCGAGAAATACAACCTTGGTTTGAAAATATTTCGAAAAGACAAATCAAATCATCAAAAATTTATTTTCGCGATAGCGGCATTTTGCATTTTTTATTAAATATTCCAGATGAATTGAATTTATTGCATCATCCAAAATTGGGCGCTTCATGGGAAGGTTTTGCATTAGAATCGATTATTCGTCATCATGAAGCAACGGAAGGAGAATATTATTTTTGGGGAACTTTAGCACATGCAGAATTGGATTTACTCATTATCAAAAACGGCAGACGTTTAGGATTCGAATTTAAATATACCGATAAACCCAAAATCACAAAATCGATGACAATTGCATTAGAAGATCTTAACTTAGATAAGTTATATGTTATTTTTCCTGGAAAAAATCATTTTCTATTGTCGAAAGATATTGAAGTTTTTGGGTTAGAGAATTATTTATCTTCGTTACCTTAAAGTGA
>Ga0207091_1195_pt2 | contig 13259 bp, 11 predicted proteins | sample Alteio_BWMinHeat_47_FD_153534 | JGI IMG/M metagenome (GOLD analysis project Ga0207091, IMG submission 153534) | Enriched cells from forest soil in Barre Woods Harvard Forest LTER site, Petersham, Massachusetts, United States -... | ecosystem: Environmental > Terrestrial > Soil > Temperate forest >... | reverse complement strand
CATTGGGTGGGGTCGCCAATTATAAACCCGCTCAGTCCCTGGAAAAACAAAACCTTGCCAAAGTCCCCCGCGTTGCGCTGGCGGATTATCTCCAATGTCTTTGGCTCAAAATGCATGCGGTAGCCCACCAGCAGCTTAACCCCGGCCTGTTTGCAGGCATCCACCATCTCCTGCCCAAGCTTGGCGTTTACCGACATTGGTTTTTCGCTTATGGCATGCTTGCCAGCCTTTGCAACGCGTATCACTTGGTCGTGGTGCAGGCCATTTGGTGTAATTACATACACCGCGTCAATATCAGGGTTGTTTTTTATCGCGTCAAAGTTTTCGTAGTTGTAGCAATTTTTTTCAGGTATGTTGTATTTGGCCTGCCATGCCTTAATTTTTGTGGGCGTGCCGCTTATAACACCTGTTAATTTGGCCTTTTTACAATACACCATCGCTTCTGCCACACGGGTGCCATAGCTGCCCAAGCCCATGATTGCAACCCGCAAAACAGGGCCGTCATAAGGTTCGGGCACAGCGGTTCTGGCGGCTGCAGGACTGTACAAATGTGTCAATGGCACCGCTATGGCCGATGCGGTAACTTTCTGCAAAAAATCGCGGCGAGATTGCATAACAAAATATTTTAGGTTAAGTATGTAACTGCTTGTTTAAATTACATGCAATATATTCAATAAACCGGCTTTTATAAAATGCAGCCAACTCATTAATAACTTTGCAGGCCATGGCAATGTCTTCTATCATAAATCACCGCCTCATAAACCAGCAAATAGCGGGCACACAGTTTACTACCCCCCAAGAAATAGTACAATGGATGGGTGCCATGCAGGCACAAGATTACGCCATGGCCAAATGGGCTATCGGTCTGCGCGTGCCTGGTTTGAATGATGCGGCGTTAGAGAAGGCTTTTAACGATGGCTCCATTCTTCGCACCCATCTGTTGCGGCCTACTTGGCATTTTGTAAGCCCGAAGGATATTCGGTGGATGATTACACTTACCGCCCCACGCATAAACGCTTTAAATGCCTACCAGTACCGGCAGTTTGAGCTGGATGCAAAACTTTTTAAGCGCTGCAACAACATATTTGTAAAAGCTTTACAAGGCGGCAACCACCTTACCCGTACTGCGCTTGCAGGTGAATTGGAAAAAGCGAAAATAAAAGCGGATGGAATAAAGCTGATCTGTATCATGATGCGTGCCGAGCTTGATGGCATACTATGCAGCGGCCCGCGCCATGTAAAACAGTTTACCTATGCCTTGCTTGAGGAAAGGGTACCGCCTGCAAAACCAATGCTTAAACAGGAGGCACTTGCAAAGCTAACCGGGCTTTATTTTACCAGCCGTGGCCCGGCTACCGTACAGGATTTTGCGACATGGGGCGGCCTGACGGTTGCCCACGCAAAAGAAGGAATAAACCTGCTTAAAGGGCAACTTACAAATGAATCGATTCAGGGTAAGGAATATTGGCTTGCGGCAAATGCGCCGCACCACACGCATGAACCAACCGAAAAATTTCAGTCAACTTTTTTGATGCCAAATTATGATGAGTACGCCATTGGATATAAAGACCGCAGCGCGGTGTTGGGTGAAAAAACCAACACCGGGAACGTTAAGATTGACAACCCCATTTTTAACCATGCGCTGATTGTTGACGGCATCGCAGCCGGCACTTGGAAACATACCATAAAAGGCAACAAGACTTTGGTTGAAACAACACCCCCTAAGCCGTTGAGCAAAACAAAGCAACAAGCTGTTGCAAAAGCGGTGAAAAGATATTTGGAGTTTGTGGACAGGAAGAAGGAGGAATAAGAAATAAAGGTATTTGAGCTTTAAGTATCAAAACTAAATTTTATAAAAAATTTGCAAGAGTCGTGAGAATAAATGATTTTTATCTGTCATAGTTATCATCTCGTTTTCAACCTTAATGTATCCAATCCCATGTCCTTTACATCTTCCTTGCTCATTATCCAATCCCCGGAGTAAAAATGCTTTTTATCGTACGCAAAGTTGTAAACTTTTCCCCTGAAGATATTAAAACTTCTGTTATCTGCGCCTTCAATAAGGTGCCCACGGCAATAACAATGCCTTTTATCTTTGGCATAAATGCCATTTCCCAATATTTTGAAGCTTTTAATATCTGCATCCAAACTCACCGAAATAGTACCGCCATCCATCATCGGATGAAAATTGTAAATATGATTTTTGTCTTCAAAATAATAATCGCCAGCCATTTTGAATGTTGCGGTATCTATTACTTTGTTCATTTCCATTAAACCGCCATTCAGGGTATCCTTCATGTCAGCGTAATAAATACTTACAAGATAAACAATCCTTGGCTCTTCCCTTGATTTGTCAACGGCCTGATATCCTATGACACCTGCCATATTTCTAAAGAGCCCGCAATTAAGTTTATAAAACTCCGACGTATCACGGCTGACGCTTCCAAATGAATCAATGAGATGGTATTGAATTTCTTTCTTTTGTGTGTTGGTGTCATTATGAGAAGCCCCTTGGTTTTTACACCCAATGGCGAAAATATAAAGAATGAAAATTAAATATCTCATATTTTGGCTTTACCATAAGATGCGTGGATTTAGTTTTTCCACATTGCTAAAATAGGTCATGCCGTGGCATGACCCTACACCACGCCCCTTGCGCTCAAATACCTTTCTGCGTCCAGTGCGGCCATGCAACCGCTGCCTGCTGCGGTAACTGCCTGGCGGTAAATTTTATCCTGCACGTCGCCAGCGGCAAAAACGCCTTCAATATTTGTTTTGGACGAGCCTGCAATGGTTTGTATATATCCTGCATCGTCCATGGTAATCCATTCCTTAAATATACCGCTGTTTGGCTGGTGGCCAATTGCCACGAAAAATGCGCTTACAGGCACTTCGTCCACTTCATCGGTCAAAACATTTTTTATGCGCACGCCATGCACTTTATTATCGCCTAGCACCTCGTGCGTTTCGCTGTTCCAGTAAATTTTAATGTTGGCGGCGTTTTTAACCCTGTCCTGCATAACCTTGCTGGCCTTCATGGCATGCTCACCCTTGCGCACAATCATATGCACGGTGGTAGCCAGTTTGCTAAGGTATAAAGCCTCCTCGCAGGCAGTATCCCCGGCGCCGACTATCGCCACCTCCTTGCCTCGGAAGAAGAACCCATCACACACAGCACAGGCGCTAACCCCGTAGCCGTTCAGGCGTTGCTCGCTTTCCAACCCCAGCCATTTTGCCGAAGCCCCGGTTGAAATAATCACTGCGTCCGCCTCAATCCATTTTTCTTCGTCAATCTGCACCCTGTGCACAGGCCCACCAAAATCAACGGCCGTGGCAATCCCGTACCGAATATCAGCACCCATCCGGGCAGCTTGTTTTTCAAAATGTACCATCATCTCCGGGCCTTGCACTCCCTCGGCGTAACCGGGGTAGTTCTCCACCTCGGTGGTTATCGTCAACTGGCCGCCGGGCTGAATGCCTTGGTACAAAACTGGCTTCATATTCGCCCTGGCCGCGTAAATAGCCGCCGTGTACCCTGCCGGCCCCGAGCCAATTATTAAACAATGCACATGCTCCGTAGTTCCTGTTTCCATACTATGTTTTGTATAATGACGGCAAAAGTATTAAACCTTGCAGTTATTCGCTTGCTTTATGCACAGCCGTGGTTTTTTGGGGATAATAACCGGACGGCATCCTTTTGAAAGGATGTCGTCTGTACCTCAGGTACCTGCCAAAACTTTTGGAAAGTTTTAGAACTTTCCAAAAGTTAGCCAAGACCTCCTTAAGTCAAAACAAGGTTCTTTGGCTCCCGGCTGCGGTTTTTCATGGAATCCCCGAAGTTTCGGGGTGTTGCGCCGCACTCTTGTACTTTCTGAACATTGTTGAGCAGTGAAAACGTCGCCAAAGGCGACAACATAGTTCCACGGAAACTGCAAGTTTCGTGGAGAACCCGCCCGCCTCTATGCAAACAACCCATCAATGCTCAAATAACGTTCGCCTGTGTCGTAGTTAAATATCAGCACCTTGCTGCCTGCCGGTATTTCGCTTAGCTTTTTGGCCACTGCGGCCATGGTTGCCCCGCTGGATATCCCTTGGAAAATCCCTTCCTCCTTCGCCGCACGGCGGGCGTATTCAAAGGCCTCGTCCTTGCCAACTGTTATAACGCCATCAAGTACTTCGGTATGCAAGTTGGCAGGTATAAAGCCAGCACCGATGCCCTGTATGGGGTGCGGGGCAGGGCTCCCACCGCTTATAACGGGCGACAATTCAGGCTCCACCGCAAAAACTTTTATTTTGGGAAAATGATTTTTCAGCACCTCGCCCACCCCGGTTATGTGGCCACCAGTACCCACACCAGTAATGAGAAAATCAATGCCTTCCGGAAAATCATTTAGTATCTCCTGCGCGGTGGTTTTGATGTGTATATCAATATTGGCCTGGTTGTCAAACTGCTGTGGCATCCAGGAGTTGGGCGTGGACGCGACCAGTTCCTTGGCTGTTTCAATGGCACCTTTCATGCCTTTTTCGCGGGGCGTCAATTCAAACGTTGCGCCGTAAACACTCATCAGGCGTCGGCGTTCCACGCTCATGCTCTCTGGCATTACAAGCACCAACTTGTACCCTTTTACAGCGGCCACAATCGCAAGGCCTATGCCTGTGTTGCCCGATGTTGGCTCAATAATAACGCTGTTTGGTTTCAGCAGCCCTTTTTTCTCCGCGTCTTCCACCATGCTCAGGGCGATGCGATCCTTAATGCTGCCGCCGGGGTTTGCCCTTTCCAGTTTGCTCCATACCTCAATGTTTGAGGGGTATAAACGGTTGATGCGCACATGGGGCGTATTGCCAATCGTTTCAAGAATGTTGTTCGCTTTCATCGGCTTGTGTTTGTTTTATGTTCTGAGTTTTATGTTCTGAGTTTTATGTTCTGAGTTCTGTGTTTTGTGTCACCCAGCGCGAAGCCTCTGGCTAAAACCAATACATGTACAGTTGTTGTAGCCCCAAGACTAAAGTCTTGGACTAAGTTAAAGCAACGTAGTTGGCTTTACGCCCAATGATGTTATGGTGTTAAAGGGAGTGACACAACCAAAGATGAGCAATGTGCCTAAGCTTGTCAGCAATGTTCTCTTATTCATATTTGGTTGTGCTTTCTAAAATCACTTTTTATCGCCTCACCCCAACCCCTCTCCTCGCGGCAGAGGGGCTTTGCGAAGAACAATTAGAAGAACTCATCATTAGAAAACCACCTCATCAGTTGTGCCTGTCATCCTCACAATCCCTAAAATCCACACAAATCCCCGTCTTATATTATAAAATTTATTGGCTCCTCAAAATCCCTGCGGTCATTAACTACAGTCTGGTTTTTGTGGTACACCATGCTGAATGGTGGGATGCTTTTGGTTATCCATGTGTTGCCGCCAATGATGCTTTCCCTGCCAATTATGGTGTTGCCGCCCAGTATGGTGCTGCCCGCGTAAATTATCACATTGTCTTCAATAGTGGGGTGGCGTTTGCTTTTTGCATCTTCCTTGCGCACGGCCATCGCGCCGAGGGTAACGCCTTGGTATATTTTTACACCATTGCCTATTATAGCCGTTTCGCCAATGACAACACCAGTGCCATGGTCAATAAAAAATGGACAGCCAATAACCGCGCCGGGGTGTATGTCAATTCCGGTTTTGCTGTGCGCCCATTCGCTCATCATGCGGGGCAATAGCGGCACTTTTGCCAAGTACAACGGGTGCGCAAGTCTGTGTACCATTATGGCTGAAAAACCGGGATATGACAATATAACCTCCTCAACCGAGGACGCGGCGGGGTCAAAATCCATAATTAGTTGTGCATCTTCCAACAAAAGGTCCTTTATGGCCTCCAATTCGCTAAAGTATTCAAATACGATGTTGTTATGGTCAAGTACGAGCGATAGGTCAACCGACTGTATCAGTTCCGAAAGTTTCTGCTGCATGTGCCTTTGCTGCTCGCCATGGTGTGCCAGAAAATTATCCACATGGTTTGTTACATGAAAAAGGTAACGGGTTAGCTCGTCGGTAAAACGGCAGACATCATCCTTGCTGGGCAGTATATGGCTTAAGATAAAACCAGGGTATTTCATATAAGTTATCAGTTTGAGTAAAATAAAAAATCCCCGCTGTGGCGGGGGTATAATAGGTTATATCAAAACAAACCTCCTCCCGCTACGGTGTTAAACAACATGCACAACAGAAAGATTTGTTTGTCATTTTATGCTATTGGCGACAAAAATAGTGGACTAATTTGAATTAAGAGTTAAGCCGATTGTAATTATGCTAAAAATTCCTTTTTTAATAAACGGTTTGGTTTAAGCAGTAGCTTAGCGCCATATAAAAACCAGCTTTGATGCCACAACCAGATAAATTTAATGCTACAACCAGATAAAAATACTGCATTGTCAATTTTTACCCAGGCGATTAAGGCTGTGCAGCCATCTGCGCTGATACCGGCTCACCTAAAGCTGGTGAACGATGCTTTGCTTATTGGCGGGCAACACTTGCTGTTAAAAAATTTTGATGGTATTTATGTATTGTCGGTTGGCAAAGCCGCTGCAGCGATGGCGCAGGTGGCTGAAAATATACTCGGTAACATTATCACAGACGGTCTTGTGGTGACAAAATACCATCACAGCCTGCCCTTGGAGTATTGCAAAACCATCGAGGCCGGCCATCCGGTGCCGGATGAAAACGGGCAAATGGCAGCGTTAAGCATACTTGAATTTTCGCAGCAGTTAACAAGTAGCAGCCTACTGCTTTGTTTTATAAGCGGCGGGGCATCTGCTCTGATTGCGGATGTTGCGGAAGGTATAACGCTGCATGATTTGCAAGCACTTTCCACCATATTACTGCAATGTGGCGCTCACATACAGGAAATAAACACCGTGCGCAAGCATATATCGTTTTTGAAAGGAGGGCAGTTGGTTAAACACGCCAAAGGTGCGACTATCTTTTCTTTTATTATCAGCAATGTGCGGGGCGATGATATGAGTGTGATTGCCAGCGGTCTTACTGTTGCCGATGTATCCACCTATGCTGATGCATGGCAGGCTTTGGATAAATATGCACTAACAGAAAAAGTACCCGACACCATAAAAACCCGCCTGTTGGCCGGGGTGCAAAAAACGATTGATGAAACCCCCAAACCCGGCGATCCCGCATTTAACAATGTCCATAACACCATTATTGGCAATAACGGAACTGCTTTGCAAGTAGCCACAAAACAGGCGACAAAACTTGGCTTTACGGTTGTTGAGGTTGATAATATATTGCATGGCGAGGCCCGGGACGCGGCAACCCGGTTTGTGCAAACATTGCTGGACTATTCAGGCAAACGGCCTGCTTGTTTATTGGCTGGCGGGGAAACCACAGTAACTATAAAGGGTAATGGCAAAGGTGGCCGCAACCAAGAGTTTGTGCTGGCTGCGTTGTGCGAATTAATAAAGAGAGAGGTGCCTTTGAGCTTGTTTCCTGTGATACTTTGCGGAGGTACGGATGGAACCGACGGGCCAACCGAAGCAGCCGGCGCGGTTATAGATATAAATATTTTTTTAAATATTAATAAATTAGCAACAAACGTCGAAAAATATTTAAATGCGAACGATTCATTTCATTTTTTTGAGTCATTTGGTGCACTAATTACAACTGGTGCGACACAAACAAATGTAATGGATGTAGCAGTTGCACTAATTTAATAAATGCAATTATTTGTTATATGAAAGATATTAGGTGCCATTGAAAAAAAATGTTTGGTATAATTTGGAGGTATGAAAAATTTATCTACATTTAACAAATGTTTAGTCAAAAGATAACATCTTTACTGCCTAACTAAACAACGGACCTCTTCGATTGCTACGACCATAATAGAGCTCCACCGGATCCGGTGGAGCTTAATTTTTTAACACATCTGAGGATTTTAACCACATAGACATATAGGTAAAAAAGGTACATATAGTAAGTTAAACAACTGCTATGCGTACCCTTAAGTCTTCTATCTGACTATGATGTAGCGGATTCTTAGTTCTTTCCCATCAACTCAACACTCCTGTTAATAAAGTTGGTAAGCGCACTGCCTTTCAACAGCCCTTGCGAAAGCAGGGCCAGGTCGGCCAAGGAGCGTATCTGTTTTTCCTGTGTGTCTTTATTGTCTTCCTTTAACAACGACTGATATATAGGGTGGTTGCCGTTAACTGTCAAGGTTACTTCGTCCGGCATTTGTGCGTAAAAAGCAGTTATCCCCCCGCCCATGGCACCCATATCCTTCATACGGCGCATAAACTCCGGCCTTGTGGCAATTACGGGCGCTGTTTCAGGGCTTAGTCCTTTAACATCAATGGTTACATGCAGTTCCGGCAATTCAAGCTTAAACAGGTCTTTTAGTTTCGTTTCTTCATCCTTGCTCAGTATGCTCTCGTTATGTTCTTGCTTGTCAATAATGTTGTCAACAATATCGGCATCAACCCTGGTGAAATGAACGTTCTCCCATTTCATTTCCATGTTGTTTATAAACGCAGCATCAACCAGCGTTTCGGCCTTTACTACAACATATCCTTTGGCAGTACATGCTTTAATATAAGCATCCTGCTGTATGGGGTCGGTGGTATAAATAATAACCTGTTTACCTTCTTTATTTTTTTGCCGGGTTTCTGTGGCAAGTCTATACTCTTCAAGCGTATAAAATTTGCTTTCACCGCCCTCAGGCGCCGCATCCTGCATGATCAAAAACTTGTTGGCCTTTTCCAAAAACTTGTCATCGGTCATCATGCCGTACTTCACAAACAGGCCAAGGCTGTCCCATTTCTCTTCAAACGATTTCCTGTCGTTGCGGAATATCTCTTCTAATTTATCAGCAACCTTTTTGGTTATATGCGCGTTTATCTTTTTTACGTTGGGGTCGCCCTGCAAATAGCTCCTGCTAACGTTTAGCGGAATATCGGGGCTGTCAATCACGCCATGCAGCAACATCAAAAATTCGGGCACAATATCTTTTACCTCATCCGTAACAAAAACCTGGTTGCTGTACAGTTGTATTTTGTCCTTTTGTATCTCGTAGCTCTGCTTTATTTTAGGAAAGTATAAAACCCCTGTAAGGTTAAACGGATAATCCACGTTAAGGTGTATCCAAAACAGCGGTGTTTCGCCGTAAGGGTATAATTCCTTGTAAAAATTCTGGTAATCTTCCGTGGTTAAATCGGCGGGCTTCTTTGTCCAGATGGGATTGGTGTTGTTGATGGGTTTTGCTTCCCCTTCTTTCTTCTCTCCTTCCTCGGAAAAATAGATGGGTACAGGCAAAAAGCGGCAGAATTTCACCAAGATGCCTTTTATCCTATGTGCTTCCAAAAATTCCTCACTATCCTCGTTTATATGCAGCACTATTTTGGTGCCACGGTCGCTTTTGTCAATCTGGTAGAGTTCAAACTCAGGGCTCCCGTCGCAGTCCCAATACACGGCGTTTTCATCCTTGTAGCTTTTGGTGAAAATCTCCACCTGGCTGCTCACCATAAATGCGCTATAAAAACCAAGGCCAAAATGGCCGATAATGTTGGCGTCCTTGTATTTATTTAAAAACTCTTCCGCACCGCTAAAGGCTACCTGGTTTATGTATTTGTCAACCTCGCCCTCGGTCATGCCCACGCCCTTGTCAATAATGCTTAGGGTTTTTTCCTTGGCATCCAGCACCACGTCAATCCGCAGGTCGCCCAAATCACCCTTGGCCTCGCCCATGCCGGACAGGGTTTTGATTTTTTGGGTTGCGTCAACCGCATTGCTTATCAGCTCGCGCAGAAAAATTTCATGGTCGCTGTACAAAAATTTCTTGATGATAGGAAAGATATTCTCCGTTTGAACACGAATCTGTCCTTTTTGCATATTGCTTGTAGTTTAAAAAGTTTGAATGTTTGAGTGTTTGAATGTTTGCAAATTCACGAGTTCCAGAGTTTAAGAGTTGCATCCGCATGAAGCTTAAAACTTGTGAACACGTGAACTCGTAAACTTTGGAACTTGTTTCCCTCAAACACAGTACCAAAAGCCCGTACACTGCCAGTATGGCAATAAAAGCCAAGTGCGACTGCTGTTTCGTACATTTGCGGCTGATATTTAAGCAACATGAAGCAGTTTGAAGTTCCCAATATATACCGCAGCAGCCTGATTAGCGCCGTTAAGGCCAGCCGCCGGTTGCTGGATAAGCTGAAAAAAGACTTTACCCCTACCCTTTTAGACTTTGGGCCGGTGCAGATTTACCTTGCCCGCCATTTTGGGTTTTGCTACGGGGTGGAGAACGCCATAGAAATTGCCTTTAAAACCATAGAAGAAAACCAAGGGAAGCGGATTTTTTTTGTTAAGCGAGATGATACACAACCCGCAGGTTAATGCAGACCTACAGGAAAGGGGCGTGCAATTTTTGCAGGACACTTATGGCAAACAGGTGATACCCTTTGAAGATTTGACAGGCGACGACGTGGTGATTATACCCGCATTTGGCACCACGCTTGAAATAGAAAAGCTGTTAAACGGCAAGGGCATACACACCGAAAAATATAATACCACCTGCCCATTTGTGGAGAAGGTTTGGAACCGCAGCGAGCAGATTGCCCAAAAAGGGTACAGTATAGTGGTGCATGGCAAGCCAAGGCATGAAGAGACCAGAGCCACATTTTCCCATGCGTCGCAGCACACGCCAACGGTGATTGTAAACGACATGGCCGAGTCTGTTGAACTTGCAAAATACCTTACCGGCGAAAAACCCGCTGAACAGTTTTATATTGAATTTAAAGACAGGTACAGCGCAGGCTTTGATGTGACGCAACATTTGCAGCGCATCGGCGTGGTAAACCAAACCACCCAGTTGGCCACAGACACACAGGCCATTGCCGAATACCTAAAAGGGGTTATTAAACAGCATTGTGGCTTGACTGATAGCAATATAGGCACCCGTTTTGCCGATACCCGCGACACGCTTTGCTATGCTACCAACGACAACCAAAGCGCCGTTGCGGGAATGCTGGAGACAGAGGCAGACCTTGCCATAGTGGTGGGTGGTTACAACAGCAGCAACACAAGCCATTTGGTGGAGTTGTGCGAGCAAAAGCTGCCGTCCTATTTTATTGATTCGGCCAACAGGATGCTTTCCAAAAAAGATATTTTGCATTGCAACTGGCGCACCAAGGAAGAAACACTCACCAATGGCTTTTTGCCTGAAAAAGAGCCTGTTAAAATACTGATAACCAGTGGCGCAAGCTGCCCCGATGCCATTGTGGAAGAAGTTATAAAAAAGCTTGTAAGTTTTTTTGAGGTAGAAAGAAGTGTTGATGAACTTGCGATGGCATTTGAATAATGGTCAAAATAATCATTGGGTCATTGGTCAATAAGTCATTAACGAATGCATGTAAGGCGGCAACTACTCGCCGTTGTCCTGTTTTCCGCACTTTTTCAAAAATTACAAAAAAAGGCGCTGAAACCATTGAAAACATTGAGTTCTCAAAAAAATTTTGGGTGTCCCAATTTTTCACCTGTATGCGTCAAAAATGATTTGGATTTCATATATCCAATTCTGAGGGGCTTCAATTTGTAAAATCGGCAAAATATTACGAGTTTTACAATTTCTGCTTACTTTATGAAATCTTGACGGTGTCCCTGTGCGGAAAACAGGTGAATAATGGTCAAAATAATCATTGGGTCATTGGTCAATAAGTCATTAACGAATGCATGTAAGGCGGCAACTACTCGCCGTTGTTGGTGTTTTCACCAACAACGATCTCATGCGGCTGGCAATACCACGAGGAGAAACTTTGTTGGTGAAAACACCAATAAAGGCGAAGATGACCTACGACTTACTGACTATTGACGATTTCTTCATCCAAGAACAATGCCCTTAATTCAGGTGTTGGTATCCAACAGGCATCTTTCCTTCCAAGCCATTGGTAACGGTGTTTGGCTATATAATTATACACTGCGTTTCTTATAAATGGTGGTACAATGATAAATGCGTAAAGTAGCTTGTACAAGCCATCCAGCTTTTTGGCAACTCGTAACGCACCTGTTGATTTTGTATAGATATGATTATTTTCAAGGAAAATAAATGAATTTAGTTCTGTCACAGGCAAACCAAACTTCTGCATGACAGCCAGCCCGAATGGCGATTGCAGCGATGCAAACCGGAACTGCTTTTTTTATCATGCCTTATGATAAACTGAACGCTGCTGCTGCACAAATTGCATACGCCATCAAATAAAACTATGGAATGACCGGCTCGCTGAATATCATACATAGTTCTGCAAAGGTAAGTCGGCAATGTAGTCACTAGTAGTTTTACCCAAAAACCAAAACACCTCAAATTGCAATTGATACTCCGACATCTTTCCTAATGACTTATTGACTCAATGACTAATGACCTTTCACTGGTTGGTGCATAATCAACTTATTAATCACTCCTTGCACCACAGAAGACGGGACAGCCTCAACCAAATACGCCTGTTGCGTGCCTTCGTCGCTCCAGCTGTCTTTTCCATCATTTGCAACTGTTATATGCCCATAATGCAAAGTATAATATGGCGAATAGCCAATAATTGCTGTAAGCACAGCCGTTTCATCCCAGCTCATCCTGCCTGCGCTGTCCTCGGCGGCCAAGGGGATGGAAATGCGGAACACGTCCTTAACCGGACTGTTGTGTATGCTTTTGTTGTGTATCAAAGGCAGACCGGCCTTTATCTTCTCCCCAATCTCAAACCCACTGAAAATGATGGGCTTCTCCCAATGGCTGTACACGTATTGCGATGCAGCCGCGTCTTCCTGCACATTAAATTCATACCCTTGCGGAAACTTGCCTGCCATGCATACCAATTGTTTTACTTTTTGCTTGACCAACGATTTACCGTCAAGCTTTGAATATTTATCGGCACCCGATTGCAGCAGGTTGGACACATTGGTTAAAAAACCAACTGTCACAATAGTTACGCTGTTATCTGGTTGCGCGGCTAATACTTTGCGGTACACTTCCACGGCATCGGGCGCATCGTCATTTGATTTTATTGCATGTGGGTATTTGGCAAGCACACTGTCAGTCCAGTGTTGTGTGTCGCGCAATAACAGCGCCTTGCCCTTTGGCACACCAACCGGTATATCCGGCATACTGAAATAAGTATTAAACACATTCAGTACACCAGCCACTCCCGCATATTTAGTGCTGGCAACCGTCGCAAGAATTTTTGCCCTGCCACTGTCGGCATACGCATGCAATAT
>Ga0207091_1200_pt1 | contig 13334 bp, 14 predicted proteins | sample Alteio_BWMinHeat_47_FD_153534 | JGI IMG/M metagenome (GOLD analysis project Ga0207091, IMG submission 153534) | Enriched cells from forest soil in Barre Woods Harvard Forest LTER site, Petersham, Massachusetts, United States -... | ecosystem: Environmental > Terrestrial > Soil > Temperate forest >... | reverse complement strand
TCACATGAGCGCGGGCACGATTTGGAACGAGCAGATTAGTTTCGGTTTTTGTTTTTTGCTAGCATGTAGTGGAAGCTTTTTTGGGATGAATTTTATTCATTTTGTTTTTATAAAAGCTGGGCAGCTTTTGAAGATAGGCCTGTTTTTTTTCGGAAATTTTTTTTGTTGCGAGATCGCAAATCCGCCTGGCGACAGTCGATTTGCCTTTTCGGACACCAGTACATTAATCCTCGTTTTCCATATCAGGTTCATGCTCAAACGGCCACTCGTTGTCCTCGCTATCAGGAATAGCTTGTTGGGCATTTTCTCCAAAATCTTCCACCTGCCGGATGTGTTCAGCCTCCCTATCCAATTCACAAGAGCGGTTGCGCAGTGAGTGCAATTCTGCCAAGCTTGCCTCTTCCCTTTCCTTTTCGTAGTTTATCTGATCTCTTATTTCCTCATTAAACCCGGTGCGGGATAATCGGTAACTTGTTTCTTCATCAAGCTTGAGTTCTGTAAATCTTCCTGACTTTTCGTAAGGTATATGCAAGGGCGGGCGCAATTTTTCAATCGCAGGTTCTTGAATAGGTGGCGGCTTGTAGCCAACTTCAATTATTTGCCCGACGACCATCTTCTGCGTTTTTCTTATAATATCCCCGTCAAAATATTGCTCTATTTCGCCTATGGCAATTTGTTTGGCGAGACCGTGCCTGGGCAAGCTTGAAAGCTGCGGCCAGTTTTTTTCTTGAAACAAATCAAGTTCCAGCTTCAATTTTGCAAATTCTTTGTTTGACAGGCGGGACGATTTCCCCGCTATTGTGGAACCAGAAACTGTACAATGAAGGTGGAGTGAATCCGTGTTTTCGTGTTTGGCGAACAAGTACAAATTTTCCTCTCCGCGAAGCTTGATGAATTGCTTCGCAATTGTCCGCAGCATATCGTCTGTAATGACTTTTGAGTCAACGTGGTTAAATGCCAAAATTGTATGGTGTATTGCGGTCTGCTTACTGCTTTTGTGCAGGCGGTTTGCTTCATTTGCCAAGTACTGGCGCGCATACTCTTCAACGGTATTGCCCCGGAGGTTATGGGTGAGGACAAAATGATTTTTCTTGTCAACCTGTTTTTCCGGGTTTACCGCATATCTCAAAACATAACTGATAAGTTGTGTTGACGCACCTGGCTTAGCTGCCCTGCTTAAATTTTTGAGTATCACTTACGCGAGAGTTTGAAGCAGTTGAAGAATTTTTAATTTATATAAAGGATTATCTCGTATTGTTTCGCAAATCGTTTCTTCAAGTGTCTGCGGGTTTTTTAAGTGCCATTCAATTGCATTCTCGATTGAAGAAAATATTGTAAAAAGCATATCGCTTTGCGGCTCCGCTATCATGTTGCATTCTTCAATGTCCTTTAATTTATTGTATACCATTTGTAATGCCTGGCAGACTGTGTTATATGCAAGTTGGTCTGGCACTAAGTATTTCTTTTCACAGTATGCCAACGCGGAGGCCTTAATGAGGTTGGTATAACTTCGGTTTTGTTTTTGTTTGGTTTGCCTTATTATTTTCCATTCCTCTTTCGAAAAAGAAATTTCAAACGTTTTTTGTGTTTTACGTTTTGCTTTACGCCATGCCGCTTTGTACCGGCGGCGATATTCTTTTCGTGCTTGGGCAATAGCCACGGGGTCGCCACTGTCTAACAACGGTTTAAGATATCCGGTTAATCCGCTTTCTTTTTTGTTATCTTGTTTCATTAGAATTGTATTAAAGGCGGTGTATCAAATGGTATTTTATTCCCCGGTATGTAAGGCGATATTTTTGAAAGCCTGTTTAATCCGAACTGCTTAAAATAGGGGGTAATGGGCGTTTTGATTGCCTTATGGTTGCCACAGAATATAAGAGCTTCATTCAATTCGTGGATTTCATTTGCGGTAATCAAGCTTCTCACATGCTTCATGTTCTTTTCATAACGATATTCGGTTTTTCCAATGAGTGCCTCGAGTTCAAGGGCGACACTCAAAGGCTGGCCGGGCATATAACACCTGGTATAACTATTTTCCGTAATGGCCTTTGCAACCGGCGCCGAATAGAGGTCAACCATTTGCGAGGTTGACTGATAGGCTTGTAAAATTGAACATGAAAATTTTCTTAAATTGGCGATTGTTATCTGCAAATTATTGAACGACAAGCTGCTGGCTTCATCAAGAAGAAAATTGACCGGGTACGCATTTTTGTCGCAAAACCCACCCATGATGTACTCAAAAATCTGATCCAAAAGCAAACTCGTGGTTACGCTGTGATACTTCATTGTTGTAATACTGTTATTTATAAAAAGAGCAACTTTCTTTGTCCGAAATTCTTCAAAAGATATGCTGTCATGGCTTGTCACTAGCGCTACATGCTCGTCCGTCGAGAAGATTGATAACGCTGTGCGGACTGTTGCCACGATACTGGCGAGAGTCTTGCTGCCATAAGCAATAAACGTTTTGTACTCGTTTAAAATGGCGGGCTTTGCCTTTATAAATACCTTATCCGATTTTTCGGGTGACGAAAGTATGAGGGAGGCAAGGGCATATGTGTTGGCAAGCGTGTGAAATTCTTTTGTTGTGTGGCTGAGGATGTATTGAATGCAGAGCGTGGTTAGATGTTCGGCTGATGCATTCCAAAAAGGGTCTTTGCCGCCGCTCCCAAGCGCTGCCGTTATCAGCAATTTTGAGACTTTTTTTATGTCGCTCAAACTTGAGACCCTGCTCAGCGGGTTATAACCCTCGGACGGCTTATTATAGTTAAGGACTTTTACGCTATAGCCCGTCTGTAGCAACGCACCACTCGTCCGCTCCAATAGTTCGCCGGAGGGGTCATTTATAACAAAACTGCAATACCCTCTCATGCGCAAAATACTTGGTATCAAAATCCCACTGCTTTTAAAGGCACCTGAGGCACCCGTGATCAGTACGTGCTTCATGCTTTCTCCCATAGTGAGGCACCGCGTGCCGTTTACACAGTACCCGTGGTTATATCTTGATAGCAATTCTGTCTCGTCCAAAAAACTTGCTTGATAGCTCAAGTCTTTTTTCTCTTCTTCTTTTGGAATCAGAGCGATAATTATTACCAATACAACTGCTGCAATAATTATATACGTAATCATTTTGTTGTTAATTTAATTAAGAAGAAATCAGATACTTTCCAAATGGCCAGCCCGATCATTTTGAGCGTCCAAAAAATTAGTATGCCGATGATCGCAAGCACGCTATAGAGCAGCGTGCCTACCATTTTCAACAGCATATGACCAGGTGTAGGCTGGTTCATGACAAGTGGTTTGAAGTGGTTGCTTGAATTGTTACCGAAGCACCACGTTGCTCCAGCATGGCTTTGTATACCTGCACCGTTGCAGCAAACAATCGGTCAATTTCTCTGCTTGCCGGTGTGTAGACAAAACAGACCGAAATGTTTTTTAAGTTTTCTGGCAGCAGCCCGGTTTTACTAAATATGGCTGCAATCTCTTGTGGATGTTTGAGAAGCGTTCTTTGCCCGTCTGACGTATATAACGAAAAAAGGTTTGAATTCTCAAAACCGTCTGAAAAAATCCAGAGCGATTTCTTTGTTGCGTCACTTTTGGATAACACGGTAAGTTCATCCGCGATGGTGCGGAAACACTCTGAATGCAGGCAAACGGAGTCGGTCTCAGAAATTTCGGACACGGCTTTCTTTACATCTTGGTAGAACTGCAAAATTGACTTCTCTCGGTATTGCGGGTCATCAAACGTATTATCGTTCTCCCCGTCATTTTCACTGGGCAACCGGTAGGTGACAACGGGCATTAATTGTCTGTCGGTGATGAGGCGAAGCCTAAATGTCGCTTCTTTGCTCTGGTCGTGTACAAAGTCAAACCCTGAAAGAATGACAGAAGCGGACGGAAGTACAAGCTGCTTGTCGGTTCTGTCGCAAATAAGACTCTCAATCTGTTTTTCATAGTGTGTTACAGGTCTGGTGCAAGACAATACGCAAAGGAGGGATGCGCATACATACATATACTTTTTCATGTCAGTTTGTTTTTGCTTTGTCAAAAAATAAGGTGAAATGAAACTCGGGTATGCGGGTGAAGAAATCCGGGCAGACACCATCGGTACGGTGCCGAAGGTTTTTTTCTTTGTATGACTCAAAGGCTTCTTTTGCAAGAGCAATGAGGCGTTGCTCAAACGACCTGGCATATTCGAACTTCAGAAGAGCCTGCGCCTTTTGTTGTTGGGCTTCGGTTGCTATTCCTGCAATCTCCTGTCTCTTTGCATGGATATCCCCTTCTTTTAGCGCTACTTTTTTGCTTATGGTGTCAAAAGCTTCTTCTCGCTCAGTTTCTTCGCTGGTTTTGCTGGTGTATGCGGAAAAGAACACCGCCGCAGCAAAGAGCAAGAATCCAAGGGTTGCAATATCCGCCCCGTGAACTGGCGGAGGTACAGCCACTTGTCCTGTTTCAGTGCTTATGTTTATGCGGCTGTTATATGCCGCAGCCCTCGTGTCACCGATCACTGAAAAAAGGACAAGGGCGGGCAAGAGTACCAACAATATGCGGAGGGCCCGGTCGCGTGCATTTTTTGCGGCGCGGATGTAGACACCCGCAAAATGTGCCCCAAACCCAAGCACTATGGCTAAAGCGCCTGCGGTAAACGCGGCAGCAAGCTTTGGCATTTTTGTCCGCAGCCCCTCATCTAAAAAAAGGCATTCCGCCACCGCTATTAGGCCGACACCGATGTGTACAATCCTGCGCAGCAGTCTTTTTTTAGTATTTGGCGGCGGCAATTTTTCTTTTTCAATTTTTAGGTCGGCCAAAACATGCACATCGTCCTGAACTGATTTACCCAGCTTTTCAATTTTCTCCTGCGCTTTCTTTTCAATGTCGTTTGCGATGACCATGCCGGAGATGGGCAAATAGGCCTGTTGGTTTGCCTCAATTGCTGTTTGAATCTTTGCTGTCACCGGGTTAACAATAAACGCAAGGCATTCAGCATCGCTTTTGGGCCTGTTTCCTGTGCCATGTTCTTCGCCCTGTAACTGGGAGTGTGTTATTACTCCCTTTTCCAATTTTTCGAAATATGCCTCGTGTACCGGGTCAATGTATTTCTGTATTACTAACGCGCCCATAAAAAAAGTTTAAATGATTAAAGAATAGATATTGTGTGTTTGCATGGGCAGCTTGCTGCCAGGGATAGGACACCTTCAGCCCGATCGGTTACCGATTGGTAGGGGTGCAAAACAATACACAAAGCCTTCTGAAGTTGCATTATTGCGCTGCGGAAGACCTGCTTTAAAGGATATGTGCCGTTTCATACCACTGCCTTTTCGTCGTTCGGGGAAGCGGCGTATGCTTCCGTGAGCAGTGGGCCAAATTTCATATGGCGCCGGTTTGTTATTGGTGGCTTGCCTGCGGCGTTATAGCATTCAGGATGGAATAAAGTGCTGGATTGCTGTTCGCCGTAGTCATTGGAACGTGCCGTGTAGTGATTTCTCAATAGGAGTGGTGTGCAGTTGGTTGCCGACTCACATAATAGAAGTTTTTGGTTCATAACTGATTGTTTTTTAAATAATTAGTTAAAAACCAAGTAGCTGGCCTAAAAAATTTTGCCGGGTTGCAAAATCCCTTACATTTGTTTTAAACTTCTATTTGAACCAGCTACATGGTTCTTAGATTTCAAAAAAGGCCTGTTGCTTCCGACTTCAGGTCTTTTTCCTTTTTATACGCTTAAGCGCCGGGATCGGCACCATGTGATATAAAAAGTATATAAAGGTAAAAATTCCCGTTTTTAACAAAGTCATTCAATCACCCATTTCTTTTTCTATAAAAAAATTTCCAAAATTGAATTTTCTTGATTATTTTGGAATTTTATTGAATTTAAATGCGCTCCCCATGTTGGACGACTATATGCTATTAATTGGCAAACTTCTTGAATTACGCAAAACATTATCCCGTTATGACCAGATTGAACTTACTAAGGTATTAAACGAAAGAAATGACGCAAAACCCAATGGAGATGCTTTTATAACTGCACATTATCTCAATAAATTTCTAAAATGGAAAGAGGGTAGAGCTAAAATAGCACCGAGGACACTAGCAACCATTATTGAGACTTTTGAGGCACTTATTAGCGGCGGAGAATACAAAGGGTCGGTTCAAAACAAAAATGATTATCAATCTGTGTCAAAATCAACACAAAAAAGCAACAGAATCGACGTTGACCGGGAGAGATTGCAAGGGCTGACCGGAACCTATGAAGGATTTCTTTGGGATGCTGGCGTAACCAGGAAGAAGAAAAATGAAAGCCATATTCATGTTTTCAAAATTCACATTAACAATATCGAAGAAATTCAATGCGAAACAAAGGGCGGCAAGTTTGGGAAAGGCGCAATTTTTCTTTTGGGCACTGAGAAAATACTCATAGAGTTGATAGAAGACGGGAAATCAAGAAAGCTATTTCTTATGATGGAAATCCCAAGTGCAAGCGGCGATGTTTTAAAAAGAAAAAAGCAATTTCACGTTGGATATGTCGACAGCGGCTATAAGAAGATAAAAGCGGGTCTTGCAATCCTTGAGCGGACAAGCACCCCATTTCACCAAATCGAAATCGGCAATAAGCCAAGTACATATTTGGAGGAAAATAATAAAGATGAAACAATACTGAAATTCATTGAAAAGGCCCAGGTGATTGTCGATATTGGGGCAAATGAACATCTCCGGTGTGAGGATAATGAACACACGAACCACCTTTAGGTTTAATTTTTAACTTCATTAATTGCTGTAGAATAGTCTTAGTACCTATTGAGCCTCATTAAAAAAGGCCGTTGAAACAGCCTTCTGAATTCTTCTATCCTTCATCCTCGTCGAAGTTTAATCGCAATAAAACGCGTTTTAAATGCATTGTTTTCATGTTAGTTTTATTTAATTTTTATGAAAAAAACATACTATGCCTTGTTTAGGAAAAATTATACCGGGATAATGCATAATTAGCAATGTGAACCCGTTTTGAGTATTCTCGGAGATTTTTACAAACTTCTCTACTGTTCCCATTTCTTGAAATGAAACCGAAATAGAATCCGGATAACGAATCTGAAACGTAAATCCTTTATATATGCACTTTGCATAATAAACCTTAGATTGGTTTGTTTGGTAAGGTATTTTTTTATGCCTTTCAACCACTACATCATATTTCTTTTCTCCTTTTAATTTACATGTAAAATTATGAATTTCCTCAGTAATTTTAGAATTATCTATTGATAAATAATTGTTTACGTTAAGGGCTTTACCGTTGATCGATACTTTTTTAACAATAAATTCAATATTACCACCGGCAATTTTGGGGATTGTAGAAGAAAACCCATAATCAAATTCTACATTTTCGGTAGATGGCTTCGCTGTGAATGTTATAACTTCATTATACGTAATACAATCAGCTTGATCAATACCCATTTCAACAATGAAATTGAATTTGTCATAATAATAGGAGTGCCCAATAGGAAAGTACTTGTCCATTATAACTTGTTCAATTTCTTCACTGATATCAATAAATTTTTCTTCATATAGAATTCGGGATACGTTGCCCCATATCTTTCTTAAATCCCTTCTAGTCCTTAAAAACTCTTTTGACCAAATAATCTTTTCAAGTATGTCCTGAAAAATTCCAATAAAAAGGCTTGATTTCGCAATAGCTGAAAACACACCAGCAGCTAGAACAGTGCTGCCAATACTTTCAAAAGTTTTAATAAAAAATTCCTGTATATAATGAACGTCCTTTTCTGTACCTACTAAATATGTGCTCCAAATATTACCGGCTACCATTAAACCAAGTCCAAAAAAAAGAAATATAAAAACAACATATTTACCAATAAAAGATCTCGTTTGAGAGTACAGTTTATTGCCAAAATCATTCATTTTTAACGTCAAGATAATAAAAAATGTAGTATTGGAGCAATTTTACAAAAACATTTTTATAAATTATAAATAATATCACTCTAATTAATTGAAAATTAACATGTTGTGCATTTTTTGGTTAATAGCTTATTTTAAAACAGAGGCATTTGTTTATATTTTTCGTTCATAGCTGTAATATGCCCTCTGGTGACTTCTTTGGAAAGAAGGAGGTGCGAGAACATGCAATTATTTCTTCCTTGTAGGATTGGGGTAACGGGCGCGACCTGTAGCCTTATTGCGCGAAATCCCCTGCTTGAAACCCCCTCAATGGCAAGCTCGATGTACATGGAATATTTTGTGAGGTTGACAAAGCCATCAGCTCCAAGGCTTTGACTAATTCTACTGCCAATGCCTCAACCGCAGGAACGGCCACAGCATTCCCCAACTGCCGCATCGCTTGGATGTCTGAAACAGGAAACTTAAAACTATCAGGAAAGCCCATCATTTTTTTAGCTTCAGGTACCGATATCCTTCGCACAATTCCATCAACCTTATATGCATCCCAACAACGTTTATGTCCAAATGACTTGCCCCCATGGCTGGCAAGAATCGTGTACCCTATTTGTTTTTCGCAAGTGCCTTTGAGGATATCCGACATGGTTGACTGCAATGGAATAGGGTTCGGAAACGTAAACGGTATATTTTCTCGAAAGCCGACAATGTACACGCGAGGGCGGAATTGTGGCAATCCAAAATCACATGCCTTTAACACCTTGTATTGGACATGATACCCAGCCTCCTTCAGCGCATTCAACATCGTTACAAATGTTTTCCTGTTGTCGTGCGAGAGTAGGTTGCGCACATTTTCTATAATAAATGCTTTTGGGATTTTCGCTTCCAGAATTCGAATAATTTCATAGAACAGTTGGCCGCGCGGGTCTGAAAAGCCTTTTCGTAACCCAGCGCTGCTGAATGCTTGGCACGGGAAACCGGCGCACAGAATATCAAAATCCGGGATAGTCGCGGCATCAACCTTTGTTATGTCGGTGGCAAAATTTCCGTTTGAGAACAGTGCCGGGGATAGAACTGTAAAGTTTGATTCATATGTTGTCCTGGCATGCTTGTCTATTTCGCAGGCAAATACGCATTCCATACCAACGGAATGCAAAGCAAGATGAAAGCCACCGATGCCTGCAAAGAGGTCAATAAAGCGATATGGGTTTGTGTTGGAATTATTTGAAGTTGATACTTGGACGCTTACTATTAAATGCGCACTTGATGCATTCTATTTACCTTAGTCAAGAGACATAAGGAGGGATAAATACCTATTTCTCACACATCAAAGAGTGTTTGCTGGGTACGTTCTTTTTGCGGTGCTGGCATTGATTTTACAAGTACTTTATCGGGCACAAAGAGTGCGCGAGAATGTGCAATTATTTCTTGTTTATACGATTGTTGTATTGATGCTACTGGCAAACTTAGCGCACTAAAGCCGCGGCTTGAAACACCGTCAATGGCAAGTTTTATATACATGGAGTACTTTGGGAGATTGATAAAGTCACTAACCTTAAACACAGGGTGGAATTCTTTCGCCATTTGTTCGGCATCTTCGTTCCCCACTTGAAACGATATAATTGTACCCACGTTTCCGAATATGGCCGACCTGATTTGTTCCGGCAATTGATCTAAATACTGGTGGGTGAGAAAAAGCGACAAGCCGTATTTCCGGGCTTCCGCGAGGACGTTTACAAATGCAGTGGTGATAAAGCTATGGCATTCGTCTACATAGCAATAAAACGGTTTGCGTTGTTCTTCTGGTTGATTGTTTCGGCGTATCACTGATTGTTGAAGACTTGATAAAATCATGCTGCCGAGGAGTGAGGATATTTCTTCACCTATTGCCCCTTTCGATAAGTTGCAAAGCAGTATGTTGCCACTGTCTACTAAATCTTTCATATCAATACTTCCCTGCTGCCCGACAATGTTACGCAGTATCGGATTACTGATAAACACGCCGGTCTTGTTGAGTATTGGGCTTATAGCTTCCATCCTAAATGTCGGTGGATACTTGTCATATTCGCTGTACCAGAACATTTTTAAGTGTGGTTCTGTAACATACATCAAAATTTCTTCACGAAACACCTTGTTTGTTAATAACAGCTGAATATCAAGCAATGTGGCGTTTGGATAGCACAACAACGTTAACAGTGATTGATGTAGGATATATTCGAGGCGTGGCCCCCATGAATCAGCCCATATCTTTTTGAAAGTGGAAATAAGATTTGAGGCAACAATGTGCCGGTGTTCAGGTGCAATATTATGGAGTGGGTTAAAGGCTATCGGGTGGTCTGTGTCAAATGCATTAAAATAGATAACATCCTGTATCCTTTCTTTGGGTACGTGATCAAGCAAGCTTTCCGCAATATCCCCGTGTGGGTCAATGACACAGCAGCCTTTGCCTTTTTGAATATCTGATATAGCCATGTTTTGGAGCAGGGTGCTTTTGCCAACCCCAGTTTTGCCGATGACATACAAATGTCTCAGCCGGTCGACATCTTTGATGTAGAACGGAATTTGTTCATTCCGGAAATCTGTTTTGCCTATTGGTGTACGTGAGGATTTTGGATGCATGCATAAAACTATATCGTGCCGACTATTTTTAAATAGGGGGTCTTTTTTTACGTATCTACTTATTTTGACTACCTGTTATGCATTTGCTCTTTTTGAAACAATCATAAGAGTGATTATTTCCAATGAACAACTTGATGAATTTATTGCAATCTATGCTGAAGAGTTTGGCATAACGCCTGAAAGGCAGGGGGCGTATAAGGAAGCAAGCGATCTTTTGCGCCTCATTAAAATCATCTATTACGATGTACCCGCCGGGCCTTTAATGACAAACGAAGAAATGGTAAGATCGGGACAAGAGATATATGCATGAAAAGTACCAGCACATCAAATGGTTTGTGTATGCCCGAAAATCGGAAGACGACAAGGATAAACAAGTACAGTCTATTGAGGGGCAGACACAGGAACTGAATGCATTACAGGAGCGTGCAGGCGGTTTGCGCATTGTAGACACAATATGCGAAGAACAATCCGCAAAAGCGCCAGGCAGGCCGAAATTCAATGCCATGATAGCGCGGATAAAGAAAGGGGAGGCCAATGGCATTTTAGTATGGGCGTATAACCGCCTTTTAAGAAACCCCGTTGACGATGGCACTATCAAGTGGCTGCTGCAACAGGGTACCATCCAGTGCATAAAAACCATTGACCGCGACTTCCTGCCAAGCGACAACGCTTTGTTGTTGAGTATTGAAGGCGGCACGGCCAACCAGTTTATCCTTGACCTGAAGAAGAATGTGCACCGGGGCATGCAACAAAAACTGGCAAAAGGCTGGAAACCGAGCCAGGCCCCCGCCGGATATTTAAATACCAGGACCGAGAACAGCGGGGAAAATTACATTATTAAAGACCCTGTACGCTTTGTATTGATACGCAAAGCCTGGGATATGATCCTTACCGGAAAATACACGCCGGATAAAATAGCTGATATTTTGAATGATGAATGTGGGTATAGAACGCCCAAAACCAAGCGGAGGGGCGGCAAAACACTTGCCAGGAGCACCATGCACCGCATTTTCAACGACCCGTTTTACACTGGTCTCTTTATCTACAATGGACAGACGTACAATGGCAAGCATGAGCCGATGATAACCATGGAGGAATTTGAACATGCACAAAAGTTACTGCATAAACCGGGCCGCACACGCTCTAAAAGGCATTGGTTCCCCTATACCGGTATGATGAAATGCGGGGATTGCGGCTGCGCCATAACGGCAACAGCGAAAGTAAAACGGTTACAGTGCAGTGGAGAATTTAAGACCTACGTGTTTTATCACTGCACCAAACGGAAAAAGACCGACAAGCCGTGCGACCAACATGAATTTGTTACAGCACCGCAACTGGAACAGTTGATTTCCGCCGAACTTGAAAAATGCGCCATTTCCAAAAAGGTCAGGGATTGGGCCATTAAGATTATAGACGCTGAAAAAGAGAATGAGGGAATAGTAAAAGAAAAAATACTCCAATCACAACAGCAGGGCTTGGAGTGCACAAAGAGGGAGCTTTCAAATTTAACATCGCTCCGTCTACGCGATCTTATCGATGATGATGAATTTACCACCAGGAAACAAGACTTACAGTCGAAAGTGGCCATTGTTACCCAAAAAATAAATGAGTCCCACAGTACAGTACATACGTGGCGCAAAAAGGCAACTGAAGCATTTGAATTTGCTCATGCGGCGACCGCAAAATTTTCCAATGGCAAGGAAGAGGAACGGAAAGCAATTTTTGCCTCGCTCGGTTCGAACTACACCCTAAAAGACAAAAAACTCTTTATTACCAAGCACAAAAGCCTTGAAGCAATCGCGAAATCGCGAGACGTAGTTGAATATGAAATTGAGCGGTTCGAACTGGAAAATAGCATTGATATACAAGGGCAGAATGCCAGTCTTTACGCTCTGTGTCCCAATTTGGGTGCCCTGGTGGACGAAGTTGGAACTGAGATACATAAAAGTGACCAATCAAAGGAACTACAAGCATGATAGCTAATAACCAATGCACTAAATAGAGGGACGAATTTCATAGAAATACAAACTTTTATTTTGTACCGATGATGATTTCTTGTTTTAGGAAAATAGCACCGATATACAGAATAGCCCGGAACCTAGATAGCACAATCTATAGCACAAAATAATGATATAGTGTACGCATGGAATTTCCAGACAAGACACCCGCCGATGATGATTTCAAAGACCTAGCATTACGCATGGCATTGCATTGTGTGCGCAATACCGTAATAGAGAACTATCATACAAATGGCGGTATTTCTGACCTTGAAATGATGGCCTTTAACAAGGAAGTGGTGAATAAGCTATATTCGTTTCTGCAACTTTATTTCAACCCTGCATACAGGGATGTATGTAGGGCTGCATTTAAAACCCCCGTATGTTTTACAAGCCACATGGATGGGACACCCCGCTGTTTGATGCCGGTTTTCGCAGGGCGTTTGAATTCGCAAACGAATCTCTAAAAGAGAACCCTAATTGATGTTTAGAAATGTATGGGTAGGCTAATTCACCACGTCTCATAAACCCAGCCCCCTTATTTCATTTTCCCTGCCCTGTTAGTTTTAAACTAACATGCGAGGGAAGCAGGCAGCGCCACTATTTGAATACATCCAATGCCCGATACACCGGTATACATTCCGTGTTAAAAAGACTCGCGAGTGGGTGGAAAGGGAATGCGAAGGGACAACCCTTAACTTGTTTGCCGGAATGACACGGCTTGAAATTGACGAGATACGCAATGACATGAGCGAGGAAGCCGTAGCCGAATATCGTCTTGAAGCAAGAACATTTATTACTCAGTGGCATGGCCGCAAGTTTGACACC
>Ga0207091_1199_pt1 | contig 13360 bp, 16 predicted proteins | sample Alteio_BWMinHeat_47_FD_153534 | JGI IMG/M metagenome (GOLD analysis project Ga0207091, IMG submission 153534) | Enriched cells from forest soil in Barre Woods Harvard Forest LTER site, Petersham, Massachusetts, United States -... | ecosystem: Environmental > Terrestrial > Soil > Temperate forest >... | reverse complement strand
ATAACGCCAAATTTTCCATCTCCCAGCAAATTTTGCTGAATGGCGCTTATGACGCCTTAATGAAAAAGCGCGAATATGCTGAGTATGAAGTCCAAGATTTGATGGTGTCTCGCGAAGCGGTGAATCATATTTATGAATTATGGGGTCTCAATGAAGAGCAGCTTCGTTCACCAATTTACTCACCTTATTATGCGGAAAATATTTCAAAATTACCCAAGACCACGCTATTAATTGGTGAATTTGATGGTATGCGCAGCGATTCGGAGGCTTATTTTAAAAAATTACAACAAAATGGATGTTAGGCTTCTAAAAAAATATTACCGGGTCAATGTCACCATACGATGTTGTTACAAGGAGTGATGAATGAAGAAGAAGACCCAGCCAAAGACATTGCGGATATACTGAGAAATTATTAATTCGTTTTAACTCGACTTTGGCCACCCTACATCAATTATATTATTAAAGTTGAGAATGGCGTTATTATATTAAGAAGTGCTCTGAAGTTCCTGGCATAATTTTTTCATCAGATTTTATTGATTCATATGGCGCGACCGGAGAGATTCGAACTCCCGACCACCTGGTTCGAAGCCAGAAATGGTAAAATTAATTTATTTTAAAATCAATACCTTACGATGTATTGGCGTACAAAAAATCTACTAAAACCGATCTAAATCAACGATATTTTAGGTGGGTTTGCTACAATTTTGGTACAGTTGAGTAACAAGAAGAATAAAGGAGAATATTCATTATCATGAGTTGTTCCATATTAATTATTGGTATTATAGGGTGATGTTTAATAGGAACCCATTTGATGAAAGCCATTTTTAATATATTGATTTGCCTGATTACTCTGTTGATATATTCACCATCACAAGCTTTGACGAATGAAATTCTTTCTAAAAAAAATGTATCAAAATCACCAAGAGAAAATCAATTTTTAAATACTCGTATCATTGATAGCATGAAAACCTATCACATTCTTGAGATTATTTCTAATGTTGCAGATACTTATCACTGGCCAGCGGGGTATACTCATGAATAAATCATTAGTTGTGATCACAGGTGCAAGTTCGGGAATTGGTGCTTCTATGGCAGCCGTTTTTTCTCACGCAGGATATCCAGTATGCTTATTATCCCGAAACCAAGCTGCTATGGAAAAATTTAATCTACCGAACTCTCTCTGTTTATCAGTAGATGTGACAGAGCTAGAAGCTTTTAAAAAAGCGATTGATTTGGCTGAAGATAAATTTGGGCCAGTTGATTTACTCTGTAATAATGCAGGTTTTGTTAAAGCCGGAGATTTTGTTGATGTCGCTCATGAAATGAATGAAACGATGATTAATGTGAATATAAAAGGCGTTATTAATGGTCTTGAAATTGTTTTATCACGTATGCGCGAACAAAAAGGTGAAACAATCATTAATACGAGTTCAGTTGCTGATCGCAATGCGAGACTCAATTTTGCAGTATATGCTGCGACGAAAGCGGCTGTTAAGAGTATAACAGAGTCTCTTCGGATGGCTAATGCAAAATATGGTATACGTATCTGTAATCTCGCGCCTGCAAAAATTAGGACTCCTATGTTGATTTCAAGTACCTTACCCGCAAGTGAAGTAGTAGAACCGATAGATGTAGCTCGTGTTGCACTTTGGATATATGAGCAACCACAAGGCATTTGTATACGCGATTTGGTGATTGCACCTACGTCTTATGAACCTTGAGGGGGAATGGATGAATAGGAAAAATAATGTCGACAAACTTTAATTTAAATAATCATCTTACTTTATCCCAACAAGTGGCAAATTCACTTAAAAAAATTGATGGAGTGAAAGCAATTGTATTGGGAGGATCACTTGCACGCGGTGAGGGACATCCTGACTCTGATATTGATTTAGGTATTTATTATGATCCACATTCTAAACCTTCGATTGATTTATTACGTGATAAGGCTCGCGAATTAGATGATAGACATGCGAGCGACTTAATGACGGATTTTGGTGAATGGGGAAAATGGGTAAATGGTGGTGGGTGGTTAACAATTAATAATCAAGCCGTCGATTTACTTTATCGTGATCTTGATTTTGTTAATAAGGTCGTAGCGGATTGTGAAGAAGGGAATCCAACTTGTGATTATTATCCCGGCCATCCTCATGGATTTCATAACCACGTTTATTTATCAGAAATTCATTTCTGTCAGGTATTGTATGATCCTTTTGATATAATGGCTAGTTTGAAGAAGAGGTTGAAAACTTATCCTCCATTGCTTAAAAAGGCAATTATAGAAAAGTACCTTTGGGAAGCTGAGTTTTCACTTAAAACTAGCCTTAAAGCAGCTAATCGAGAAGACATTTTTTATGTCATTGGCTGTTTTTTTCGATGCATTGCTTGTTTGATACAGGTGCTTTTTGCACTAAATGAACGTTATTTTATTAACGAAAAAAGTGCAGTGATGATAGTTGATACCCTCACAAAAAAGCCCCCTCAATTTAAAGAAATGATTGTCACCATTTTATCTGGGTCTGGGCGTGATGCCTCCGAATTATTAGATAGTGCAAATAAAATACGAGTATTAATTGAAAATGTTAAAAATTGTTTGACCTTGACGTAACGTCATACTTTAAGCTGCAGTTGAAGAGGAAAAGCGATGTCGCAATGGTATGTAAAAGAATTGAGTGAATTGACGAAAGTATCTATTCGTACTTTACATCACTATGATCGTATTGATTTATTAAAACCATCTATACGCTTACCAAATAGCTATCGATTGTACTCTGAGGCTGATCTATTGAAATTGCAGCAGATTCTAGCATTAAAGTTTTTTGGATTTAGCTTGGCAAAAATCAAAGAAATGTTAAATAAAAAATTAACTACGATTGATCATTTGCGAGCACAAAAAAATTATTTACAGCAACAAGCAATAAATTTAGAAAATGCTAATCAGATGTTGGATGATGCAATTAAGAAATTTGAAACCAATGGATCAATTGATTTTAATGACATTGTAAAATTAATTGAGGTCTATCATATGACTGAAGAACTAAAGAAAACATGGGCAGGGAATGTTTATACTGATGATCAACTTAAACAATTTGCTGAGTTAAAACAGCGTTATTCTGAAAAAGAGATTACAGAATATACAGAACGCTGGCAGAACCTGATCGATGAAGTTAAAAATGCATTACACGAAGATCCAAAAGGTCCGATTGGAAAAAGTCTAGCTAAGCGCTGGCTTGCGCTTGTGGATGAAGTATATGGCAATCATCCTGAATTAAAATCAGCTGTTCATGATGCGTATAAGCAGGAAAAAATTCCAAACTCACCCTTTAATAAAGACGTTTTTGACTGGATTGAGAAAGCAATAGGTAACAAAAAATGATACATGAAAAAGTTTATCAATCACCTGTCGTTAAAATCAATTATGCTGAGAGCCAGGATAATGAACCACCATTTTTATTACTGCATGGCGGTTCATCTCGATGGCAATCATTTGAAGTGATTATTCCTGATTTAAGTAAAGATTATCATATCTATGCGCCTGATTTGCGTGGTCATGGCAAATCAGGTCGTGTTCCACAAAGCTATAAAATTCAGGATTATGAAGCTGATCTTATTTCATTTATTAAAAATGTTATAAAAAAGCCTACAATTATTTTTGGCCATTCTCTCGGTGGAATGGTAGGTGTCATGTTAGCAGCGCATTATCCTGAAATGGTAAAAGCACTTATTATTGGTGACTCGCCTTTATCATTTGAAACGATATGCAATCATCTTCATCAACATCGTGAAATGACAATACAATGGCGTGATTGGGCACGTATGCATTCCTCACAATTAATTGCGCAAAATCTTAAAGAAATGTTAGTGCCAGTTCCCGGAAAAGACACTCCTATAAAAGCCAAAGAAATATTTGGTGAAAATAATCCTTGGTTTGATTTTATGGGCGAATGCTTAAATCAAAATGATCCGGACATGTTAACATCGATTATCGATGACTATGAAGCGACTGTTAAAGAATACGATGTACAGAAGTTATTTCCTAAAATCACATGCCCAGTATTGATTTTGCGAGGAAGTGAAGAGCAGGGTAGTTTAATTTCTGATGAAGATGCAAATAATGCTTTAAATTTGCTACCACATGCCATACAAATTCAAATTTCACATGTAGGGCATGCATTATTTATGCAGGACAAAGATGCTGTGGTAAAATCCGTTCTCGAATTTTTATGGTCACAGTTGAGTTAATTTATGATAATTATTGAAACAGAAAGATTACTATTAAGAACATGGGAAGATAAGGATATTGAACCTTATTTTCAAATCAACCAAGATCCAAAGGTGATTGAATTTTTAACAGGGCCGCTCACAATGAAGGAAGTAACCGATTTTATTTCATTTGTGAACAAACAATTTGATGAAATCGGATATTCAGTTTGGGCGGCCGAAGAGAAATCAAGCGGTAAATTAATAGGGTACATCGGATTAGACCCAATTAAATGGAATCCACCTTTTGGCAAAGCAGTAGAAATTGAATGGCGGCTGGGGTCGGAATATTGGCATAAAGGATATGCCACAGAAGGTGCAAAAGCATGCTTAGACTTTGCATTTAATAAATGTGGCCTTAAAGAAATTGTCTCATTTGCTGTGCCTGCTAATATTCGTTCCATTCGTGTAATGGAAAAAATTGGTATGCAGCGAGATATCAATGGAGATTTTGCGCATCCAAAGCTACCTGCTGATCATAAACTTTCAAAACATGTTTTGTATCGTATGAATCGTGAGGAATTTAATAAATTATGTACAAAATAATTCCTGACTATCAACCCCTTCCGAAAGATAATGAAGTTTTAAATGAATCATTAATGGCTTTTAATGAACATTTTTTGGGTGAAAGAGGTCGACCTCTTTCAATTTTTTTGAAAGATGATCATAGCGTGATTCATGGTGGAGTTGTCGCCTGGGTACATTCTGATTCTATTCACATTGATACATTATGGGTTAATGATAATCTCCGTGGCCAAGGATTTGGTAAAAAATTACTGCAAACAGCAGAAGATGAGTCTCGCAAAGCAGGATGCTATTTCTCAACTGTAAATACAATGGACTACCAAGCGGAAGGTTTTTACTTGAAGCATGGATATAATAAAATCTGTGAGTTTAAAAACTATATTTTTGAGCATACACGAATATTCCTTAGGAAAAGATTGTAAAATCTATTTAGGCCAACTAGGCGATCTATCTATGAATTTACCAAAAGATATCCAAAAGAAAAATTTTCACGATGCGATGAAAAAAATGACCACAACTCCTGGATGGGATATTTTAGAAGAAAATACTCTTCTAGCATTAAAATCTGGCGCACACATTCCACTGGTTAATACTGTTTAGGGTGATCCTACTCCAGAAAATATAGAAAAAATAAAATTATTTTTCCCATCTCATTCTTTTTCTTGGTTGTTAACAACAGAACAAAACGATAAAAATCTACTTGACTCAGGATTTAAAGGTCCTGAGCTATCGCCAGAAATGATTTTATGTTTAGATAAGTACACATTTGACAAATATCCATCGAATATTCTAGTTAAAATAGCTAAATCAAATGAGGAACTTGATCTTTGGACCCAGGTTGCATCGGAAACTTTTCAGATTAGCGCCGCTGATCTTAAGGAGTTTTTTGAGCCGTTGATTCAAATAGCGGGAGACATTCCATTTCTAATTTATTACAACGATATTCCCGCTGCAACATCCTTAGTATATTGTGATAATGACATTGCAGGGATATATGCTATGAGCACTCTATCACAATTTCGACGAAAAGGATTGGGTCGTGCTGCCGTCCAAGCTTGCCTTGAGGTAGCGAAGGATCACAATCTTTCTTATGTTGTTCTTTATACTTCATCAATGGGACAGCCACTGTATGAAAAAATGGGGTTTAAGGTATCTCAAATTTTGAAAGAATATTTTTTTACCCATACACAGAGCGAAGCACTCAAATGAAACCGATACTACTTGATTTACCTATGCCTATTACTACACCACGCTTGATATTAAGACCGCCAGTCGTGGGTGATGGTATTGTTGTTAATTCCGCTGTTTTAGAATCATTAGAAATGCTGCAACAATTTATGCCGTGGGTGAAAGAAACACCAACAGTAAATGATTCTGAAGAATTCGTGAGACAGTCTGCTGCCAATTGGATTCTAAAGAAAAATGATGAACCCTATTTGCCATTATTTATTTTTAATAAGGAAGATCAGCAATTCATTGGTTGTACTGGATACCATCATTATGATTGGGAAATTCCCTGTTTAGAAACAGGATACTGGCTCCGAAGTAGTGCGTTAAGGCAGGGGTATATGACAGAAGCCATTAATGCACTCACGCAATATGCTTTTAGAGTATTAAAAATTAAACGTATGGCAATTACCTGTGAGAAAAATAATACCCGAAGTAGAAAAATTCCAGAACGATTAGGTTATACGCTCGAAGCGACTCTAAAAGCAAACCGTAGAAATCTTATAACAAATGAGCTAGCAGATACGCTCATTTATTCAATATATGATATAAAAAATTTACCTGCTTTATCCGTACAATGGGATGAAAAATTAAATGTACCCTAATTTAAGAAAGTATGGAAAACCGCCATTTAGGGTAGCACTAGTTCATGGCGGCCCTGGCGCACCAGGTGAAATGGCACCTCTTGCTCGAGCATTATCGGAAGACTTTGGTGTATTAGAACCTCTTCAGACAAAATCGACATTAGAAGACCAGGTACAAGAACTTAAGGAAATTCTAGAAAAAAATCGGGAAATTCCTTTAATACTTGTGGGTTTTTCATGGGGCGCGATGTTAAGTTTCATATTGACAGCCAAATATCCAACTCTCGTAAAAAAACTCATTCTGATTAGTAGCGCCGTTTTTGATGAGAAATATGCAAGCGCAATTATGCAAACTTCTCTAAGTAGATTATCTAATGATGAAAAAAATAAAATCCATCTATTAACGGATCAGTTAAAAGATCCTGATGTAACTGATAAAAATAATATTTTTTCCTTATTTGCAGACATACTTTTTAAAGCAGACACATATGATGCATTGACTTTTCCAAAAGAAATATTAGAATATCAATATGATATTAATCAGTCCGTCTGGAATGATGCAAAAAAGTTACGTCAAAGCGGCGAACTCATTCAATTAGGTCATCAAATTAACTGTCCTGTTGTCGCCATTCATGGTGATTATGATCCTCATCCTAGCGATGGTATAAAAATTCCATTAGCATCTGTCATCAAAAACTTCAAATTTATCCTTTTAGAAAAATGTGGGCATTATCCTTGGATTGAAAAATTCGCAAAAAACGAATTCATTAATATCATGAAATCTGAAATTAACGAATGAGAGGAAATATTAATGGCTAGAAATATTGTTATAACCGGCGCAATGGGTAGTGGAAAATCTACTGTTTTGGCATTGTTAAAACAAAAAGGATTTATTACCGTGGAAGAACCAGCAAGACCTATATTGGCAGAACAACGCAGTATTGAAGAAGAAGGTGTTCCAGAAAAAAATCCAAAGCTTTTTACACAACTTTTATTATCACGCGCGATTTATCAATACAAGATGATGCAAATCAATGAGGGTGTTGTCATTTTCGATCGCGGTGTTCCTGATAATATTGCTTATGCTGAAGGGTTTGATTTGGATTATAAACCTGCACATTTAGCTTCAAAGCTATTTCGCTATGAAAAAAATGTTTTTATTTTTCCCGCATGGGAAGAGATTTATGCAACAGATGATGAGCGAAAGATGACATTTTTACAAGCGAAAGCATTTGGTGATAATGTGCGAAAAATCTATGAAAACTATGGTTATTCGATTATTGATGTACCCTGTGTTTCCCCTGAAGAACGTGCTCGGTTTATCATTGATAAATTATAATAGGAACCTTATTCGGCTCTTATCAAAAGATTGAATTTTTAACTAAAAAAGTTGACAGACTGCTTTAATTATACTAGTTTTATCAGACAATAAGGAGCGCACCCATGATGATTTTCAATAATTAATATCGTTTCACAAGCAACCATTTGCTGTTGGATAATTATCATTGTATACCTTCATCTAAAAACTGAGCACTTGTGAAATGACATACCAGTTGATGCTCGTTTTTAGTGTGGAGAACTCTTATGAAAATAGATCGAAATATCACACCTTTCTTTGATATCAATGATATTCTTGCAATATTAACAAAAAATTTAAAGAACATCCTTAAAGACCAATTAATTGGGGTTTATTTGACAGGATCGTTAACCTATGGGGATTTTGATCTCGGGAGCAGCGATATTGATTTCCTTGTGGTGTTAAATTCTGCCTTGTCGGGAGAATTGCGCGAAAAGGTCAAAACACTGCATGATCAGATTGAAAGACAATATCCTAAATGGTCTAAACGAATAGAATGTTCATACATTACTGAAGATATGTTGCAATGTATTGACCCTCCTGTCAAACTTCGACCTTATGTTAACGGGGGGAAGATGTGGAATCCTGATCCTCCTTACGGCAATGAATGGCTTATCAATCTTTACGCGCTATATGAATGTGGGATTGCACTCATTGGACCTAATCCTAAGCTATTGATTGGACATCCTGTGGATGTGAGGGAAGTTAGAAATGCATCCAAAAAGGATTTACACCAAGAATGGAAGTTACTGCTCAAAAATCCGGAACCATTACAAGATAGTCATTTTCAAGCCTATGCTATCCTGACACTTTGTCGCATTTAATACCGAGATAAACATGATCCCATTGCTTCTAAAAGAACTTCTGCTAATTGGGTTAAAAAAACGTATGGGAACCCTTGGGTTGATTTAATCGAAAAAGCAGAAAATTGGCAGCATGGTCAAGAAATAGATTCTATGAATGAAGTTTTAGAATTTATTCGTTTTGTAGTAAAAGAATTGCAGGAGTAGAAATATGAATACAAAAGTTTAAGTCGTTCCTTATAACGCTGAATGGCCGAATATATTTAAACAAGAAGCAAAACGTATAAAGGACGCTCTTGGCGATAACTGCATTACGATTCATCATATTGGATCAACTGCCATTCCGAATTTAAGTGCTAAACCCATTATTGATATGATTCCCGTGGTGAAAGACATTCTTCGAGTAAAAGAGTCTGTTTCTGCCATGGAAAAATTAGGCTACGAATCTATAGGTGAATATGGCATGTTGTTTAGGCATTTCTTTATAAAAAGAGAGCCCGGTCAGTTTTTTAATATCCATGTTTTTGAAGAAAATAATCCAGATATTGACAGACATTTAAAATTTCGTGATTGGATGCAAACACATTTAGAGGATCGGGAGGCTTACGAGAAACTAAAAATAAATTTAGCATCTCAGTTTCCGAATGATATTTTTGGTTATGTATCAGGGAAAGATAAGTTCGTAGAAAGCATTGATGAAAAAACTGGATTTGATGGAATACGTGCCGTGCTCGCATTAAAGAATCAAGAGTGGGATGCTGTGCGAAATTTTCGTCAAAAATATTTTTTTGATCTTGTTCCCATTGTTGATCCTTATACATGGACATTCAAAGATAAACAGCATGCACATATTATTCTTTATAAGGGTATAAAAATTGTTGGCTATGCGCATATTCAATTTTGGCCTGATAAAAAAGCTGCGATGCGTATTATTGTTATTGATGAGCCTTATCGTAATCAAGGGTTTGGAAGTGAGTTATTAAAAATTTGCGAACGTTGGTTGAAAAATCAGGAAATTCGTATATTGCATGTCGAATCAAGATTGACTTCTTATCCATTTTATAAACGGCATAAATATATCGAGATGTCATTTGATGATCCAGAAGGGCATGAAACACATCCGAACGATATTGCCATCGGCAAAGTTCTATGAAAGACACAAGTTGTGACAAAATTCAAAGCTTGTGAGCTAATTGCTGTGCGTTTCTTGCAGAAAAACAGCAGTTACAAGTGCGCCAATTAAAAAAATACATCCGCCAATGAGTAAGGTGATTTGCATTCCAAAAATAAAATTAGCTGATGTAGTTATAATCGTTCCAAAAATTGCAACACCAATAAGGCTACCCACTTGTCGACTGGCATTTAGTGCGCCAGATGCAATCCCTGCTTGATCTTTTGGTGCAGCGTTTATGACTGCGATGGTCGCAGCAGGCATAGTAAATGCTGTTCCAAATCCAATGGCAGCCAATGGTAGAGCTAAAAGTAAATAAGAGGGTGCGTGTCGTCCAACGATGAGTAATGCAAAAAAACCTATTCCACCAATGATCAGCCCTGCAATCATAGGTAATCTAGGGCCAGTGATACTGGCAATTCTCCCTGCAATGTAAGAGGCTAATGCAACAAACCCCGGCAGTGGCAATATGGCAAGCCCTGTCATTAACACAGAGTATTCTCTGATTTGTTGAAAGTAGAGAGGTAAAATAAATAATTCTCCATAAAATCCAATATTCAGGATCATGCCAATGGCAATGGCGGTAGAAAATGTTTTAGATTGAAATAATGACAATGGCAGCATGGGTAATATCGTTCGTTGCTCCACAGCTAAAAATGCAATAAATGACATTAAGAAGATGATGAATGCGCTGATGACTAGCGCTGACATCCAGCCTAATCGTCCGGCTTCAATCAATCCAAAAGCAAGTGCTGCTATGCCAACGATAGCGAGAATTTGCCCATGGATGTCGAAACCATGTTTAGCAATACTGAATGGATTTGTGATGTATTTCATCGTTAATAAAATTCCGATGATTCCTACTGGGATATTAACAAAAAAAACAGCTCTCCATCCAAATGAAGCGGTGAGCGCTGCGCCAATTAATGGACCCGATGCAGCAGCAATGCCGCCTACCGCCGCCCATATTCCAATCGCTTGTGCTCGATCTTTTTTATTTTCATAAGATGAATTAATGAGTGCTAATGATGTGGGAACTAAGAATGCAGCGCCGACACCTTGCAATAATCTAAATACGGTCAGTAGCACGAAAGTATTTGCTAATCCGCATCCAAGAGAAGACAAAACAAATATTGCCAAGCCGCAAATATAAGCTATTTTAGCGCCAAAGCGATCGCCCAAGTTACCTGCAGACAATAACAGGCTTGCAAAAGTTAAGGTATACCCATCGACAATCCATTGCAATCCGGAGACACTCGCGTTTAGATTTATTTGTATGCTAGGAAGTGCCACATTTACGATAGTGACATCAATGATAACCATGAAAAAACCTAAGACTAGCGCAATTAAGGGCATAGGGGTGGTGGGTTTGGCAGCTTGCATAAAATACCTCCTGTTGTTTCATCTATAAGATGTAGTATAGATGTTTCAATTTTGGAAATATACTGCTATAATTATTAACATATGTTTCTATTTAGTTGACAACTATGTCAGATTTAGACCGTTTTGAGCTTTTTACTTATGTTGCCCAAGCAAGCAGTTTGACGCAGGCAGCCGTTATTCTGGGGATGACGAAGGCTTCCTTAAGCAAGCAAATTAAGCGGTTAGAAGTCGATTTAAAAGTGGATTTATTTTCAAGGCATGGGCAGCGCTTGCATCTTACGCCACAAGGAAAGCTTTTATTGGAACAATGCTTACGTTTAAAAAAAGAGTTGGATGATGCGCGTTCCATTTGTCAGCAATTTCATGAAGAGCCAGAGGGCACGCTGCATGTTGTTGCATTTGAATATTTTGCTAAGAAACTTATTTTCCCTCAGTTAAAAGCTTTTTTGCAACGCTATCCTAAATTACAACTGTATATTGATACCAGTGAGCGCATCCCTAATTTTGAGCGCGAGCAAATTGATTTGGCGGTTGGTTTTTCATTACCAGCCCCTGCTGATATTGTGCGAAAAAGAATGACAACCACACGTTATGTGTTATGCGGATCGGCGCAGTATTTTAAAGAAAATGATGCGCCAAAAAATTTAAATGATTTAAAAAATCATTTTTATATTGGGCATAGCAGTCGCACAGAAGTATATTCAATAAAATTACAGCCGGGATATGAAATGATTATTACCCCGCATATTTTATTGAATAGAGTTACTTCAATGATAGAGTGTGCAAAAGAAGGTTTAGGTTTGGTGCAATTGCCTTTGTATATGTTGCAAGATCTCTTAGATGATGGTGAGCTCATTGAAGTATTAAAGCAATATCAGGCGGTAGATGAAAATGTTTATTACTATTATCCAAAGTACCGATATGCTCAACCAAAAGTGCGGAAATTTATAGATTTTTTCCTATGATAAAGGTTTATGGAGTTTAACTCACTTACAAAAAACGGATATTTAATAAACTAAGAATTGCTCAAATAAGGAAAGCAACTATTTTTGTTTATTTTTTACTTTTTTTAACAGTGTAGTTCCACTGGCTGTCATATATGTATCCTAATTTTCCAATAAAGATTAGATTTAAACACATACCATTGCTAGGCGCTTTTCTTATCATACTAAATTTTTTGTAATTTAATTCAGTCGATTTAAATAAATTATCAAGTGGAATAATAAGTTCATCAAAAACAATATGTTGATCGCCATTTAAGCTGTGGATACTATCTAATATGCGCACATAAACTAAAGTTTCCGAAGACGTATGTTTAATCATGAAACTGCTAACAGTGCCGTAAATTTTGCCTGAAGTAGTGTTACGGTCAATGACTTTTAAATCTTTCGTATGCGATCTAAAAATACTAGTATTAAGGCAATAGTTGCTATCATTGGCACTTCCTACATTCGAAGTGGTGTCTAAAAACCAGTTAAAAGCCTGTGAAAAATCATGGTTCTTAGAAAAAACATAATAGCTAATTTTTTCTGCTCGCTGATTAGAGCCATTTATACTATCTTGACTGCTAGCTAATTGATTGAGGTAATTAAATTCTGGAATACGATAAGTATTTGTGTGAGTAAAAGAAGTATTTACTTTATCGATGATTTTATAACTGTAACGTCTCACCGGGTCAGTATCAAAATCACCATATGATACTTCAACCGTTAAAATTTTATTTTTATCGGCAATTTGATAAAAATTAGGCGCAGCTGTGCTGAATATGGGTTGTATATAAGGAATAATTTCATCCACAGAGATAAAATTTTGCAATATGCCAAATAAGATCATCCCTTCAGAATATCCTTGATAAGGTTGTTTATAGCGTCTATGCAAATTAGCATCGCTAGGGAAAAGCGGGTCTTCTTCAATCGCTGCTAATCCAAATTCATTCACACCAAATTTAACATCATTTTTTGAAATTAATGCATAAAATTTATTATTGTGCTGATAAGAATTTCCATACCATTCTTCGAACTGTTTAATAGGTTGCACAAGCTCAAAACTT
>Ga0207091_1198_pt1 | contig 13396 bp, 13 predicted proteins | sample Alteio_BWMinHeat_47_FD_153534 | JGI IMG/M metagenome (GOLD analysis project Ga0207091, IMG submission 153534) | Enriched cells from forest soil in Barre Woods Harvard Forest LTER site, Petersham, Massachusetts, United States -... | ecosystem: Environmental > Terrestrial > Soil > Temperate forest >... | reverse complement strand
AGAAGGAACATTTGGATCCATCCCCCACCTGCTTTTCCAAGACGCCCACCGATCACATCAACAGCCGCCTTACCCTTCACTTTCATTTCTTGATCGAGTGGAATGTAAGCCATCTCCTTTGTCGGATCAAAGAGAGCATACTTCGTTCCCTTACTGAGGATATTCTGAACTGCTCCGAACATCACTGCCAAAACGACAGGTGTGGCCCCCAAGGTCACGGTCATCCAAGACAAGTCATCTTTAAAGAGGATGAAGGCATAGAAAAGCACCCCTGTCACGCCAAGAGCGATCGGCGTAAAGATCGCTCCTGTGAGCCATCCAAAGCGGCGCACGACGCCTTTAAACATGAGGATCAGACCAATGGTTGCAAGGCCCGTAAAGAAGGAGAATTTCCCCATAAAGGCGCCATATTCATTTCCACTGTAAACACCATCATGGGTGCACATGAGTTTAAGTTGCCCTTTCCAGGTCACCTCAACAAGGTTAATCGCCATGCCGTAGCCAACAAGGAGAAGAGCGATATAGCCAAGATACGGCTGAGAAAGGATATACTTGAAACTTTCCATAACCGTCATCTTCGGCTTGTCCTTTTTCACTTTTTTGCTTGCTTCTGCCGCATCATAATAGAGAGGGTCCGTTAAAACATTCCGATTCATCCACCAGTAGATTGCCATCACAGCAAGTCCGGCGATAACAACCGTGCTCATCATATAGTCAAGACTCACACCAACCGCAGCACCCGCATCCACACCAGACGCATGTTCAATTGTACAGAAATAAGTGATGAGGGGTCCAGAGAACATAAGAGCCACGTTACCCAAAAGCGGGAAGAGTCCATAAAAACGCTTCGCTTCGTTTGTCCGCGTAATTTCGTTCGCAAATGTCCAGAACAAAAGGGCAATAACCACTGTCCCCCACAACTCTGACATAATGTAGAAAACAGAGAAAGACCAAGATCCCCAGAGGGCAAAAATAAATCTCAAAGCTGGCATCGCTTGCTTACACGCTTCCACAACTTCTGGATTCGGGTGAATCAAGTCACGGTTTGGGTAAATAACAAACGCAAACGCACCAAAAAAGAGAAGGAAGGGCGTCAAAATTGTGTAGAAAAGCCGTTCAGTTGAGAGAACATTGCTGAGTTTTGCATACAAAACAACAAAAAGAATAGACGCTGACATAACACCAATGCCCTTCAGGAAGCTCACAGCTTCTGCACCGGCAGCACCCACAACAAGCATATCTTTCGTATCACGCAAGATGGTGTAGTTAAACAAAATGAAAAACATCATGAGCCCCATGGGCAGGAATTTTTTCATTTCTGAGCCCATAATGGGCCAAAGAGCAGAGCGCAGTTTAGAAAATTGAGGTTCTTTCGGTTTGGTAGACATGGTTATGTATATCCTTCTTCATTATCCGGGCCATAATCAGCATTAAAAGTCAGCGCATATAGGCACTAAAGCATATAAGCGGCGGGATCTTAGCGTTTTCTCCCTCGTTTGTCAAATCGCGTAAAGCCTCAAAAGAATATAAGCAGAAAAACCCAGCAAAAGCAGGGAAGACATGCGATTAATCCAGAAAAGATGGTTCTCGGAGAGGTGATGCCGCAACACATGCACCCCCGTCGTTAACACAATCCACCATCCCATCGCTCCTAAAAAGACACCCCCGATCAAAGCAGCTCCTTGAGGAAAGGAGTGCTCCGCAAGGGAGATATTTAAGGCTGCAAAAGCTGCTGCAAAGACAAGAAGAAGCACTGGATTCGAGAGGGTCAGGAAAAAAGAAGAGGAGAGCTCACTGAAGAGAGAGCCTTGTTGCAGAGACTGCGGCATCTTCCGGCTCAGAGGGGATCGGAGCATCCGAAACCCAAGCCAGCCCACAAAAAGCCCCCCAAAGAGATGGAGATAAAAATGGTAGTGCTGAATAAACGCGCTAATCCCTGCAAGGCTAAACCCCGCAATGGCCGCATACATCGTATCTGCAGCCGCAGCCCCAACACCAAGCGCCAAGCTGGCCCCCGAGCACCCCCCAAGCGTACGGCGAATGCACAAGACGCTCACAGGCCCCACGGGAATCGAAAAAAGAAACCCAAGAAAGCAACTTTTCAGAAAGAGGAGTAGCAGGGACGAGATCATGTGAAAAAGAATTCCGATAAGGATTTAGAGCAGTAAACCATATGGGGCACAGGGAGGCAAGACGACTGCCCTTCGTTTTTTTAAAAAATTTTTCGGGGCGACAGCGATGCCTGAAGGGGGTATACTCCCTCCTCGAAGAAGTTATTTTGTCTAAAAAGTGGAGTATTCCTGATGGCATCCCTTGAACTTTTAAGCTTTGAAGAAGCCCTCCAAGAACTGGAAACAATTGTGCGCCGTTTGGAAGAAGGAAAAACGTCTCTTGAGGACGCCATCAAAGCCTATGAGCGAGGGGCGGCATTGCGAACTCACTGTGAGAAAAAACTGCAAAATGCCCGTCTTCGCGTCGAACAAATTGTTGTTGGAGAAAATGGCCGCCTTACCACTCAGCCAACCGATCTTGGCCTCTGATTTGACCTCTGACCGCTTTCACGCTCACCTCGCTTCTCTTGTCGAGGCGGTCGAGCAAACATTGCAAGAGGTGATCCCCTCTCAAACACGGCTGCATCACGCCATGGCCCACAGCGTATTGGGCGGCGGCAAACGCCTTCGTGCTTTCCTCGTCTGGGAGTCGGCGCGCCTCTTTGATGTCTCGCCCCCCCTTGCCTTGCAAACAGCAGCTGCGATTGAATGCGTGCACGCCTACTCCTTGGCCCACGATGATCTACCGTGTATGGATAATGCAAATACACGGCGCGGAAAGCCCAGTTGTCATATCGCTTTCGGCGAAAGCACCGCTGTTTTAACAGGCGATGCCCTCGGTCCCCTCGCCTTCGAAATTCTGGCAGATCTTGAGACTTCAGCGGACAATCGCCTCGCCCTCGTCAAGACATTGGCCCAAGCTATTGGGCCTGAGGGACTGGTGGCAGGCCAAATGATTGACCTTGGCAACGAAACCCTGCCCCAAACTTATGAAGATCTCTGTACCCTGCAGCGCCTGAAAACAGGCGTCCTCTTCAGTTTTGCCGCAGAAGCTGGGGCGATTTTAGGGAATCGTTCACCTGCCGAAAGGGAGACACTCCGCGCTTACGGCCTCGCCTTAGGGCAAGTCTTTCAAATGATCGACGATCTCCTGGATGGCTCCGACAATCCAGAGGAACTTGGGAAACCCTGCGGTCAAGATGCATCAAAACTCACCTTCCTCAGCCTCCTCGGTCCTGACAAACTCTATGAAAAAGCAACCTTTATCGGAGAGGACGCCTGCGTTATGCTCAACACACTTCAAGGCGACACCACCCTTCTTAAGGAAGCGGTGCGGTATGCGTTGGAACGGGCGAAGTAAGTGTAGTCCGCCGTCGCGACGACCCGGCTACGCCAAAGGCTTCGCCGTGGCGAGAGTCGCTATGGCGTGATCACGCCAGCGAAGGCGGACAGTGTAGCAGAAAAAAAGGGCCATTTTAGAAATGACTGTCACTAAAAATATAAAAAATGAGGAGAATAAGATGATTGAGAAAAATAGTTTGATATCCGCTCCACCGCTCCACTGCTCTACCGCTACACTGGCCAACGCCATCCGAGCTCTCGCCATGGACGCGGTTGAAGCTGCCAATTCCGGCCATCCGGGCATGCCCATGGGGATGGCGGATATCGCAACCGTCCTCGTCTCAAAATTCCTCAAATTTGATGCGGCTCACCCGAATTGGCCCGATCGGGATCGCTTGATTCTGTCCAACGGCCATGGGTCTATGCTCCTCTATGCCCTTCTCTACCTCACAGGATATGAGGATATGACCCTGGACCAAATCAAAACCTTCCGCCAATGGGGATCAAAAGCCGCCGGCCACCCCGAACACGGGGAAGCTGCAGGCATTGAGGTCACCACAGGCCCCTTAGGCCAGGGATTGGCAAACAGCGTTGGCATGGCCTTAGGCGAGAGAATTCTGAAAGCAACCTTTGGCAATGATCTCGTCAATCACAAGATTTATGTCATGGTGGGCGATGGATGCCTCATGGAGGGGATCTCAGAGGAAGCGATTTCCCTTGCAGGCCACCTCCAACTCAACAATCTCATCGTCCTTTTTGATGACAACCAAATCTCCATTGATGGTCCCACCGATCTGACTGTCTCCGATGATCAATTGGCTCGCTTTCAAGCCTCAAACTGGAACACCGTACGCATTGATGGCCACAATTTTGAAGAGATTGAGAGGGCCCTCACACAAGCCCAAACAGCGACCAAACCCACCCTCATCGCCTGCCGCACCCAAATTGGAAAGGGCGCTCCCCATAAGGCAGGAACGGCAGGCATTCACGGGGCTCCCTTAGGGGCTGCGGAAATTCAAGCCACCCGAGAGACCCTTAGCTGGTCCCATGACCCCTTTGTGATTCCAGACGACATTCTAAAGACTTGGCGGGCAGTCGGAAAACAAGGAAACACCGAACGCCTCGCTTGGGAAACCCGTCTCGCCCAACATCCTGAAAAAGCCGAATTTGAAAGACGCCTCGACGGCAATCTCCCTGCGGGCTGGGAGGTTCCCCTCAAACAACTCCTTGAGAAATTTATCATCGAAAAGCCTTTGGCCGCCACCCGTGTGTCTTCCCAGTGGGTCCTGGATGTGCTGTCCCCCAGCGTACCTGAGCTCATTGGCGGATCCGCCGACCTCACCGGATCAAACAATACCAAAGCCAAAAATATGACCGCGATCACCCCCACAAATTATGAGGGCAATTATATCCACTATGGCGTGCGGGAACACGCCATGGGGGCTGCCATGAATGGACTCGCCTTGCACGGCGGAATCATCCCCTATGGGGGCACCTTTCTTGTGTTTTCCGACTATTGTCGCCCCGCGATCCGCCTCTCGGCTCTCATGGGCCTGCGCGTCATTTACGTCATGACACACGATTCCATTGGTCTCGGGGAGGACGGTCCTACCCATCAACCTATTGAGCACCTTGCCTCCCTCCGCGCTATGCCGAACCTTCTTGTGTTCCGACCCGCAGATGCAGTTGAGGTGGGAGAATGCTGGGCCCTCGCCCTAAAGTCCGAAAAAGCGCCTTCCCTCCTCGCCCTCACACGGCAAAACCTCCCCCTTCTCAGAGAGAACGCCAGCGAAAACCTGTGTGCAAAGGGGGGATATATCCTGAAGGATGCCACAGGGATAAGACAAATCACCCTTCTGGCCACCGGCTCAGAAGTCCACCTGGCCCTCAAAACACGGGAGATTCTGGAGGCCGAAGGACTGGCCACAGCCGTCGTCTCTTTTCCCTGTTGGGAATTGTTTGACAAGCAGCCAAAGTCTTACCAGGATAGCGTCCTTGATCGCACCACCTTTCGGGTTGCGATTGAGGCGGCGTCTCCCTTTGGATGGGAACGGTATGTGGGGGAAATGGGCCTCATCATCGGTATGGATCACTTTGGCGCTTCAGCCCCGGCTGAGGATCTCTACCGCCACTTTGGGTTTGCGCCTGAAGACATGGCGCGTCGCATCAAAGCCAAGATGACCCAAATTGGTTAAAACGCCATACAAACGCTGAGACATCATGATCATCAATTGTTTGTTGTGCTCCATAGTCACAATCAAAAGCCTGAGGGGACCCATCCGGTGAGTTGTTTTGATTAATACATTCAATATTCGTGAATTTCATCGTCGGGTTCATGGCATGAGCTCCCATACCCGTGGCACAGAAAATTCCTAAGGCAAGCATAAAACGGTTCATCTTTTCATCTCTCAACGTGTCTATGAATCTCACACCATAGACGACGACATCTTTCGATTTTATTAAGAAGACACGTTTAAGATTATGCTGAAGGCTGTCGTTTCTTGCGCTCTTGATCCCGCCGCATTTTATCAATCTTCGCTTTAAAGGCTTTGAAGGCTGCCAAACTCTTTCCTCCAAGCGCTGTCTTGGGCAACTGAGTGATCTTTTGAGGATTAATATGCTTACCGTTTTGCAGCAGTTCAAAATGAAGATGAGCCCCTGTGGCACGTCCCGTCCGCCCCACATAACCAATCACTTGACCTTGGCGCACCTTACACTTTGCCTTAACGTTTTTGGCAAAGCGGCTGAGGTGAGCGTAGGCTGTCTTCATATTCCCACTATGGCGGATGCAGATATAGTTGCCATAAGAACTAAAAGGCCCACAGCGCTCCACGACCCCATCTCCTGCCGCCATAATAGGCGTTCCTGTGGGAGCCGCGAAATCAACACCTTTATGCATTTTGGTATACCCAAGAACGGGATGTCGCCTGTTTCCGAATCCTGACGAGAGCCGCGCCCCATCAATTGGGGTACGCATAAGCGCTGTTTTGATGCTGCTTCCCTTGGCCGTATAGTATCCACCCACGCCCCCTGGAGGTTGAAAATAGTAAATCTCATGAGCCTTTTCCCCAATCACAAGTTTCGCATAGAGAAGATGCCCCGCCCTCTCCAAACCGGACTTTTCATCCCGATGGGTATCATAGAAAAGCTCATAGACCGTCCCAGGCTGAATATCCCGTTGAAAATCCACATCATAGCTAAACGCCTTGATCATCTCATATACCATCTTCGGCGATGCCCCCTTCTGCAAGGCATCCGCGTAGAGGCTCATATGGATCGTGCCCCCAATGTCCACATATTCATGCTTCAGCGGAATATCGTGTCGCTCAGCGACAAGCTCTCCCTCAGGCGTACACATCAGCTTGATCTCATAGTCGATATCGGGACGCAAAAGGAGTGAGGTCAAAGAATGCGCCTCCCCCTCTCCTTGAGGATGGCAGACAACGTGAAGGGCTTGATCAACTTTTAAATCCTTCGGATTAAAAACCTTTGACAGTGCGTCCGTTGCCTCTTGCGCCTGCGCCGCAGAAATAGGAAGGGTATTCAACACTGTCCCAAACGTATCCCCCCCTTTAACAACAATCGTTTCTTTCCGAGGCTGTTTTTTTGGGAGGTACGGCATGAGGCGTCGGCTTGGGAACAGGAGATTTCCGAAAGTAAGAAGGGGTCTTATACAACACATAAAATAGAAATCCACAGGACAGAAAAAAGCAAACAATCGTTATAATAAATTTAACAGAATATTGCCGCATTGACCCAGTGAGTTTTCTTGAGATTGTCTCATTATTGGAGCGTTTTTAGATCTCAAAGTCAAGTAGAATCGTGTTTATCACTCGCAACACTGTGTCATCCCCGGCCTCGGCTGGCGTAGCCGGGTCAACAAGTCCTAAAGACATTTGCGTATGAAGGATTTGTAAGTTGAGGGCGACACGGAGAGTCGTACAAAAAAGTCAAAACTTGATGCACACACAATTTATCTAAAATTATTCTTAATACCTAAAGGAAGACACAAAAAAAAGGGCCCCCAAAATGCGGGAGCCCCTTCTTTAAAAAACAGTTTCAGAGTCGATAGTTATTTGAGTCTGAGCCTGAATCCACACCTCCACCTGTGCTCTTCTCGGCTTCTGCCTCTATCTCACATGCTTGCTGAGATATTATTCCCAATGACGTTCTCTCTGTTCTCTCATAAAATCGTTCCAAGCTTTTTTATAAGCTTTGTCTGCCTCTACTACTCTCTCCTCTTCTGACTTGCCTTGTGCAATCAGAAGTTGGTCTATTGTGTAACTAGCAGCGCGAGCAGCCTCCATAGCTGCGCTCTTCATAGCGGCTTGTTGCTTCTCTTTTTCTTCTTTCTGAGCTTCTCGCTCTTTCTGAGCTTCTTCTGCCTCTTTCTCTGCTTTTTTCTCAGCCATTTTTGCCAGAGCTCTCTTAGTCTTTTCTTCAGCTACTTTCCATTCACCTGGTTTCCAACCTACTGTCGAGGGCTGGTCTGTCTCACTCACGGAGTTACTGGCCAAGAGAGGAAACGCGGAGCCAACAAGCACACTTAAGGTAAGGGCTGAAAAAAGAGATTTCTGTGTCATTCTATACATCCTTTTAAAAAAGCACCTCTCTCATTGAGAGGGGATCATTACTAACAAGAGCAGCGTAGCATTTAAAGATTAACATTTAAAGATTAACATATAGTGAAACTCTACGGGCCTAGGTCCGTAGTATCTTGTGCTTCTTCGCCGGGTTTCACCCGCCGAAGCGTATCCTCCTCTCGCCACGGCGTAGCCTTTGGCGTAGCCGGGTCGCTGGCGGATACCCGCGAACCCCGAGCCAAGGCTGCGGAGGCGGGTAAAAAGCCCCTCTCACTCCTCCCGTCTCCTCTCTGATTTCTTGTAATATCCATAGAGAACTTGGTAGGAGAGTTGCGGGTCTTGGTCATAAGCCTGCATCACTGCCCGTAAGGTCGTGGGGGGCAACGGTTTATAGCCTGGATGGCCAAGATGACACCCCGTCCCCTTCCAAGTGCGCAAAAAAGCAAGCGCATTAAGGGGAGTTAGCGTGACCCACTCTTCCTCAACAGACCGATCCCCTGTGAGGGGAAACCAATCCTTGAACTGTCCAAAAGAAGGGAAATCCAAAAGCCCACAGGGGGCCTCCGCTAGATGGTGAGCTGTGCGCCATTCATGACAAGAATTATTCCCTAAAGTCGTCAGGTACAACTCCCCCCCTGGTTTTAAAGATCCCACCAAACGCGAAATCGCTCGCTTCGGATCCTGAAACCAAGGCAGGACAAAATTCCCAACAATCAGATCAAAGGAGGCGGAAAAACAAAGTTGCTCCCCATCCACAACAAGCGGCACAACATGAGAGTGATCCACTTTGTGCAACGCAACATCGAGAAGCGTCGGCGAAACATCTGTCAGCACATAAAAATCTGACCGATCAACAAGCTGGGTACTGAGGAGCCCGGTCCCGCATCCGACCTCCAGGACACACCCCAAAGACCCAGAAGGATGCTGAGACAAGATCCGCCCCGCAAGCCGTCGGGCCCCAAAGGCTTGTACCCGGGCATGATCATCATAGGATTTGGCAGCACCTGAGAAGGCATGAATAACTTGGCTGAGACGACTCATGATCGGGGCTCAAGAATCATCATAAAACAAATCCTTTCTTATCTGTTGGACCCTTAACGTACCCCAAAAGAGATAAAAATGTCATGTCAATTCTTCCTCCCCTACCGCGCCCGCCAGGCGCTCACAATATGCTGGGGCCACCGCCAAGGAGCGATAAGGATGACGTCAAAGCGGATGCTGGGTTGATCAGGGCGCCCTGAAAGATAATAGGTGAGAGCCCGTTCAATGCGGCGTTCTTGAGTGAGCGTAAGCGAAAAAGCAGCTTCTGCAAAGGTATCACGCGCTTTGACTTCGATGGCCACAAAGGTATTGCCTTTTTGGGCGAGAATATCGATTTCCCCCAAGGGGGTTTTGAGGCGCCGTTTCAGGATGTGGTAGCCTTTTACCCGGAGATAAAGAGCAGCGAAATCCTCAGCTTTCTGACCCCTCAGGTAGGCTTGTTGTTTTTGCTTTAAGGTTGAGCGCATGGTGATAAACCTCCCTTTTTGGTACACCTAAAGCCTGGGCCACAAGGCTTGCAGCCTCTTTCACTGAATAGGTTTCAAGCGCTTTTTGCAAGTGCTTTGCGATGTCATCTTCAGAAGGGGCGAGGGTTTCGGTGACGCCCTCAATAACCACCACGACTTCTCCTCGCGCAGGGGTCGCCGTGTAGTGTTCTTCCAGAGAGGAGAGCGGTCCTCGTTCCACAGACTCAAAAAGCTTCGTCATTTCCCGGCAGACAGCCCCTTGGCGATCCCCCAGAACCTCGCGCGCATCCTTCAAAAAAGCCGTAAGACGTTTGGGAGATTCAAAAAAAATCAGGGTGGTGGGGAGGCCCCGCAACCCTTCAAGCGCTGTTTGGCGCGCGCCTTTCTTGGGCGGTAAGAATCCACAAAAGGTAAAGCGGGCGGAAGAAAGACCGGAAAGACATAAGGCCATCAAAGGGGCAGAGGCACCCGGAATGACCGTGTGCGGAATATTTTCCGCTTGGCAAGCCGCGATCAGCTTAAATCCAGGGTCGGAAATAAGCGGCATGCCCCCGTCCGTGATGTAGGCCACCTTTTTGCCTTCTCTTAAAAGAGGCAGAAGGCGCGACGACATCCCGTGCTCGTGGTAGGAAAGAAGAGGCTTGGAAATCCCGTAATGGCTCAGGAGTTTCAACGAAACGCGCGTATCTTCACACGCAATTGTATCGACCTCTTTGAGCACCTCAAGGGCGCGTAGGGTGATGTCCTTCAAGTTCCCAATGGGGGTGGCTATAAGATAAAGCACCTTGATGTGTTTCCTAAAAAGGGACTAGAAATAACGCGTGCCTTATTATAGGAGAACAGGTATGAGAATGAAATGTCTAATGATGGGAGGGCTTCTTTTGGGACTCACGGCCTGTGATCCCGTGAAGCAAACGCCTATCGTTGGGCCACAACATCCACCTGCGAGAATGGTTTATGAACAGGGGATGGTTAGAGGATCTAAGGTAATTCGGCAAGGGGCACCTGTGGCGGAAACACATATACCTATGACGAGGGGCGCTCCGCAACGTTATGGCATAGGAGCAGGAGAGGGAGGATTTTAGGGCACATGCTGAAAACATACACGCTTCTCGTTTTTTTTATCCTCTGCCTCATCTTTATGGTATTCCCTGAGCTGGATCTCTGGATCGTGACTCTTTTCTATCACCCTCAAGACGGGTTTGTGCATGGGTCGCACTCCCTCACCCAATTTCCTTATCAGGTGATGCCGACAATTACCTATATCTATGGCTTTGGGTGCCTCTTCTTAATTGGGTATCAAGCCTACCGCCGCAAGAGGATTATCACATCGCCTGCTTTCTATCTTTTGGTCGCTGTTTTGGTGGGGCCAGGCCTTCTCGTAAATTACGGCCTTAAGGAGAATTTTGGGAGGGCGCGCCCTCGGGAAATTGTGGAATTTAAGGGGAGTAAGTCTTTTACAGGCCCTCTCGTGATGGGGAACCAAACCCTTCAGAATGGCTCCTTCTCCTCCGGTCATGCGGCCATGGGGTATAATTTGTCAGCGCTGAGTTATGTCGTTCCTGTGTACAGCAACCTTATCTTTTTAGGCGGCGTTCTTTTTGGCTCTCTTGTGGGGTTTGGACGCGTTCTCCAGGGAGGACATTTCCCCAGTGATGTGATTTTTTCCGGTTTTTTTGTGTTGCTCATCAATCAGGTGTGGTTTCTTCTCTGGCGTCGGTTATGTCGCAAAAGGCAGGAGAAGACTGCCGTTGCTTAAGGTTTATTTACGACGCTTTCAAATCAGCGTATGATGCTTCCTTCATCACAAAAGGGAAAGAAAAATGAGAAGAGCGTTCAAGTGTTTGGTTGGAGGAGTCTTTCTTTTAGGCCTCACCTCTTGCGGTCACAAGACACCAGAAATTCAGCCAACTGTGGAGAAGGTCGCCCCTCTCCCTGCGCCTGCTGAAAAGGCTCCCCAGCCGCGCCCCCTCCCCTCAACCCGTAAGATTGGCCTTTTGTTGCCCTTATCCGGTCAACATACGGAACTGGGGCAAGCGTTGCTGAATGCCGCTGAAATAGCCATCTTTGAAAGCAATAATCCTTCTCTTGAACTCTTGCCTCAAGATACAGCGCCAGGGGCAAAGGTTGCGGCCCAACGGGCGTTAAAAGAGGGGGCGGAGTTACTCTTGGGCCCTGTGTTTGCACAAGATGTGACGGCAATCAAAGGACTCTCGGATGTGAGTATCCTTTGCTTTTCAACGGATCAGCGCGTTGCGGGACATGGGACTTATGTATTGGGTTTTCTTCCCTCTCAACAAATTGAGCGCATCATCGCTTTTGCAAAGGGGCGAGGAATCACAAAAATAGCGGCCCTGACGCCAGAAGACCCATATGGGCAGGTTGTGGATAAAACCCTTGCCCGTCTTGCCGCTCAAGGTGAAGTGGAGCTTTTGGGTATAACTCACTATGCCCATGAGGATGTTTTGGAAGGAAATCCAGGCAATCAGGGAATTATCGATGAAGTTGAGAGTTATAAAAATCGAGGAATGCAGGCTCTGTTGATCCCAGAGGGAGGGGAGCATCTCCACAATCTTGCCCGTATTCTTTCTGCGGAAGGTCTGCCTGTTCTCCTCGGGAGCGGTCAATGGGATGCCCCAGAAACACTGACCGTGCCTGAACTGAAGGGCGCGTTTTTTGCATCCGCCGATCCTCTAGAGCGTCAAGAATTTGAGAACCGTTTCCAGAAGCAGTATGGCACGGTGCCGCCCCGAATTGCGAGTCTTGGGTATGATGCGGTAGCGGTTGCGAGTGCGCTCTCTGACACGACATACTCCTCCCAAGCTCTGACAGGTTCCCAAGGATTTACAGGCATCGAGGGGCTTTTCCGTCTGACGCCTGAGGGACTCAATGAGCGCGGTTTGGCGATTCTTGAGGTCACCCCTTCAGGGTTTCGGGCCCTTGAGCCGGCACCGAGGGCTTTTTAGCAGTGGAGCAGTTTAGCGGTGGAGCAGTGAGTCGGAGCAGTAAGAAGAGAAAAAACATTGACACGAATACTTAATAGGATCTTTTTGTCCGCTCCACCGCTCCACCGCTCCACCTTTTGCCTTGTTCCAGGATTGCCTCACCTGTTATAAGGGGGAAAATTACATTCACTCACCCTCAGAAGGAACATTTCATCATGAAGTCAACTTTGCTTAAAACAATCAGCCTTTCTTTTCTCTTGGCGTCTTCATCCCTTATGGCTGATCAGACGAAGGATCCGATTGTTGCCACCGTGAATGGACATAATATCCTCTTGTCTGACGTCATGAAACTTAAGAAAACCCTGCCTAAAAAATATCAGGATTTACCCGCGGAGAAGTTGCAAGAACTCCTCACGAAGGAATTGGTCGATTTGAACCTTATTGATGCGGCGGCGGCTGATGCGGCTGCAAAATTGACAGGAGAAGAGAAAAAGGTTCTGGATAAAGCCATTGAACAGTCTAAAAAGGATGTGATCTCCCAATTTTTCATGGCTTCTGTCATTAAAGGGGCTCTCACGGATGCCGCCATTGAGAAGGCGCATGCTGAACTCGTGAAAAATTTTCCTCCCACAGAGGTGCGGCGGTTTAGTCATATCCTTGTCCCTGATGAGACAACAGCAAAGAGTGTGATCAAGGCTTTGCAGGGCGGACAAGACTTTGCAAAACTTGCAAAGGCAAAATCGACTGACAGTATGACGGCCCAAAAGGGGGGAGAGCTCGGATTTTATCCCCGAACAGAGCTCGCGGAGCATGTAGGTGAGGATGTGGCCAATATTCTCTATACCATGGACGTGGGAACCCATAACGTGGAACCCATTAAGACAGCGCTGGGGTACCATGTTTTTAAGGCTGAAGAGAAGCGTCAAGAAGAGCCACCGACCCTCGAAGATCCAAAAGCACGGCGTGCC
>Ga0207091_1196_pt1 | contig 13568 bp, 9 predicted proteins | sample Alteio_BWMinHeat_47_FD_153534 | JGI IMG/M metagenome (GOLD analysis project Ga0207091, IMG submission 153534) | Enriched cells from forest soil in Barre Woods Harvard Forest LTER site, Petersham, Massachusetts, United States -... | ecosystem: Environmental > Terrestrial > Soil > Temperate forest >... | reverse complement strand
TCCGCAGAAACAATGGAGTTATTATGCCAATCTGGCCTATGGGGTCACAACCACCCACGACCCATCCTCGAATACGGAGATGGTGTTTTCCCAGTCGGAAATGGTCAAAGCCGGGAATATGATCGGTCCCCGGATCTTTTCAACAGGCTGGATACTTTATGGAGCTGAAGGCGATTTCAAAGCGGTGATCAACAATCTGGACGATGCCCGTTCGGCCATTGCGCGGACCAAAGCCTATGGGGCCTTTTCGGTGAAGAGCTACAACCAGCCACGAAGGGAACAACGGCAACAAGTTATCGCAGCAGCACGAAATCTGCACATTCAGGTTGTGCCGGAAGGCGGCTCCATGCTCTTTCAGAATCTGACTCAGATCATTGACGGCCATACAGGCGTTGAGCACAATCTACCGGTGGCGGATCTCCACAACGACGTGATTCAGCTCTGGAAAAACAGCCGTACAGCCTATACGCCTACCCTGATTGTTGCTTATGGCGCAGCCAATGGTGAATTCTACTGGTATCAGCATACAGATGTCTGGGCGAACAAGAAACTGCTCAGTTTCACTCCGCGATCGGTGATCGATCCACGCTCCAGACGGCCAACCCTTGTGCCAGAAGATGAATATGAAGCCGGATTCCTCGAGGTATCGCGCTCCTGCAAAAAACTGGCTGATGCGGGGGTAAAGATCAATCTGGGGGCGCACGGACAACTTCAGGGCCTTGGTGCTCACTGGGAGCTCTGGATGCTTCAGATGGGCGGAATGACGAATATGCAGGCCCTTCGCTGTGCGACACTCAATGGAGCCGAATACCTGGGCATGAGCAAAGACATCGGATCGCTTGAAAAAGGCAAACTGGCCGACCTCATTATACTGGATAAAAACCCGCTCGAAAACATCCGGAATTCCGAATTTGTCAGATATACCATGGTCAATGGCCGCTTGTTTGATTGCGAAACATTGAACGAAATAGGGAATTACGACCGGAAAAGAGGCAAATTCTACTGGGAAAATGCAAAATTCAATGCGTCATTTCCCTGGCATGAAAGAGCTGTCGGCGATCGTGACTAAGCCCGGTTGACATTTTGAATGACTGTTTATCTTCATTTTTCAGGTCCGCTTCAGACGAGCCGAAAAATGAAGATATTTGGCGTTCCTTCGGCAGCCCCAATGTGCGCCTGCACGAATCGTTGTTTATGACAACAATTCCCATATTTTTTCTTTTAAAAGCCAGTCGGATTTCCCCGCTAAAAAAACAATTCAACTGGCTGAAGAAAAATAAATACCAAAAATCACTATGATTCATTAGAGGACATTCATCGATTCCGGCCGATTCCTACTACTGGCAAGGCTTCTATGAAACATATCGGGAAAGCATAAGAACTGTGTTGGAAAGTTTAGATATTATTTTATACATTTCCGTAACTTTTTCAGAACTGAGCCGTTACACATTCAGGTTTAAGTTTCTGTCCTATTCTCTTGGTGTTTGATTTAATATTCCATTCATGAGACAACTTAAGATTTCCAAGCAGGTTACCAACCGCGAAACGGCATCACTGGACAAATACTTACAGGAAATCGGAAGAGTTGAACTTATTACCGCAGAAGAAGAAGTTGATCTGGCCCGTAAAATAAAACAAGGCGATCAAGCGGCTCTTGAAAAACTAACCAAAGCCAATCTTCGATTTGTCGTTTCTGTTTCCAAGCAATACCAAAACCAAGGCCTTAGTCTTCCCGATCTGATCAATGAAGGCAATCTGGGATTGATCAAAGCCGCTCAGCGTTTCGATGAGACGAGAGGGTTCAAATTCATATCCTATGCCGTCTGGTGGATCCGTCAGTCCATTCTGCAGGCCCTTGCCGAGCAATCCCGCATCGTGCGTCTTCCTCTGAATAAAATCGGTTCGATCAATAAAATCAACAAGACCTTTGCCAAGCTCGAACAGGAATTCGAACGTGAACCGAGTCTGGATGAAATAGCCGTTGCGCTGGAGCTGTCGCCGGAGGATATCAAGGAAAGCATGAAAAACCACGGCCGCCATGTATCCATGGATGCCCCTCTGGCCAACAGCGATGAGAATACAAGCAATATGTATGATGTGATGTCTTCGGAAGACAGTCCCAGTCCTGAAGGCGGACTCATCAACGAATCCCTGCGCAGAGAAATTGAAAGAGCCCTTACGACCCTTACCACCCGCGAAGCAGATGTTGTCAGACTATATTTCGGACTGAGCGGAGAACATGCATTGACACTCGAAGAAATTGGCGAAAAATTTGATCTTACACGGGAACGCGTACGTCAGATCAAGGAAAAAGCAATCCGTCGCCTGAAGCATACATCGCGCAGTAAAATCCTTAAAACATATCTTGGATGATGAAAACTTTACACTAGTGTAAAAAAATGTCCACCGGACAACTACAGACTCAGGGAGGGGATGCGGCCACGCAACCCTTTTTTTATGTAGTTTTGTGAAGCTTTTTTCATGAGTCCAACTGGGCAGTTTGACAGCCATTGTGTTCAAAGGATTTTTTTATGTTACTTTTTACTTGTCCAAAAAGCGGCAAAGACCTTGCAGGTCTTTGAGCGAGATAGTGTGCTAGCAAAAAAGACCTCACGCGTTTGGCGAAACTACTCCTCATTCTGCAGTCTGTTTATTTTTGAAGGCGGTCCTCATAAAGCTTTAATCTTAATTATTTATATTAACAATTTCCAAATTCTTTGTATGTCTCACCTGATCGCCCCCTCCATCCTCTCAGCCGATTTCGCCAATATCCAGCGTGATGTTGAAATGATTAATCGCAGCAAAGCTGACTGGTTTCACATCGATATTATGGACGGCGTTTTTGTGCCCAACATTTCATTCGGCTTTCCGGTGCTAAAAGCCATTCAGAAACATGCCCAAAAGCCGCTGGATGTCCACCTCATGATTGTGGATCCCGACCGTTACCTCTCTACCTTCCGTGATGCCGGTGCGAACATCCTGACCGTACATCTGGAAGCCAGCACTCATCTTCACCGAACCATCCAGGAAATCAAATCCCTCGGAATGAAAGCCGGAGTGGCCATCAATCCGCATACACCAATCGAAGCCCTCAGCGAAATCATTGCCGATATCCATCTGGTCTGTGTCATGTCTGTCAACCCCGGTTTTGGCGGACAGAAATTCATCGAACACACCTATACCAAAATCAGAAAACTGCAGGATCTGATTGTCGCCACCAAATCGCTGGCAAAAATCGAAGTGGATGGAGGCGTGAGTCTTGAAAACACACCGGCATTGATTCAGGCCGGAGCCAATGTGTTGGTTGCGGGCAATACAGTCTTCTCTTCAAGCGACCCGGAGGGGATGATTTTGAAGTTGAAGGAGTGTGAGTGAGAAAACGAGTTGGCAATTTGCAGTTGGCAGTTGGCAGTTGGCAGTTGGCAAATAAAAAGGAAAGAGAACAACTCTCTCGATTGTAGAGGACATAAACAAATCAGGGTGATTCAAGACGAGGATGTTCAAACAGACCTGGGGCAGCAAATCGACTTAGTTGTGAAGCGTGGACTGTTGGATAATTTGCCCAGACGACTAACCATCTCGCCTAATTATTTTCAATTTGAGGATAAAACCCTGATCTCATCCCCATCTATCCGTTTTGAAAAAAGTCAAATTGAAGGCTACCGTTTTGGCATAAGATGGATTAAAGGGTTCAAATTCATTATTGGCAGAGAATATCAACTTTTCATTCACAATAAGGATGGTAAGGAAATCAAAATTCATTTCAAAACAGTTTACGGTTACAAGAAAAAAGAATTGCACGATAAATTCAATCAAATTCTTGAAGGAGTATGGGCTTTTTATTTCGCTGATATAGCTGGCGATTATCTTGAAAGATTTCGCAAAGAAGAAGATATCGAAATTTGTAATGTTGGAATAAAAAAGAAGAATATAACAATTCAAACAAGCGGGATCTTTAAAGAAAAACAAATTACAATCCCATGGAACAAAGTTGCAACACGGACTTACATTACCTACTATGCAATTTACTCTACAGACAATCCAGCAGACATCAATAGAGGTTATTCTTATTTAAACGATTGGAATACATTTGTTTTGTATAGTGTGATAGAAACACTATTAAAAGAAAGAGCAAATGAAAACAATTGACTTTGTTACCTATTTCATTTCAACGAACGTTCAGATTAAATAGTCCTATCTTTTCATTAAATTTAAGAAATGAAAAAAAGAAAAGAATTAGACGCAGATTCTATCGGTGAACAAACCCGATTAACAAAAGAAGAAGAAAAGTCTATCTCTGAATTCATAAAATCCAGAAAAAGGCCGAATTCAAAAAAGAAGCCAACTCATAAGAAAATAGCCGCGTAAACACATCGGCAAAACTTGGGTCTCCGAAAAACTATATAATCGGTGTATCTATTTCGACCCTCCCGCATTATATAGATATATGAAACGCAAATCCAATTTCCTTCTCCCTCTCTTTCTTTTTCTTACGATGGCTTCAATCGGCCAGGCTCAAACCGCAGCCGATTCTAAAACAGGCTTGTTCGTAGCGTATGCCGAAAAAAGCCATCATGTAAAAACCGGTATCGGCGATGCCTTTGGCACAGAAATCAAAATTTTCAGCACCGCCCTCCAGGCACATATCCAGTCGATCTTTATCCAGCAGCCACGATCCTTTGAAATGGATACCATTTATTTCAGTCCGAAGGGAGGGTTGATGGTGGCCACGATCAAAAGAGACGGCCGGAATTTGTATGGCGACGGCTGTCTGTACAATACCCTCACCGGGCGGCCTCTGGTCAGCGGACTGGGTTCCGGAAACCGGCTTGTGGCTTTCATGGCCGATGATTCAAGGTATTTTGTGCGCGAAGGCAACTTCATTGAGGAGGTAAACAGCAAAGACCGGAAAAAACTGTGCGAATACAAATTCAATGAACAGGAGTGGATGACTCAGCTTTATGTGACCGGTGATGAAAAATACCTGATTGCACAAACCAATATCTATACCTGGGTCTGGGATCTTCACTCTTCCAAACCGGCCCGGAAATACAAATCTCTGGCACATGCCTATGATGATTCGCGGGGGATCATCACCATTTTAAGCAGCTTCAGCAACGACCTCTCCTGCAGCTCGATTCATGTGGCCAGCGGCCGACTGATCGGAAAAAACAAACTGTCGGTCGTCATCAAAAAGCTGGAATTCAAGATCGACAGCCTGAGAAAAGAACAGGTCAATGCAGCGGGTGGCGATAAAAAAGCAGCACTGGTCATTAAAAGCGGATCGGCCAGACTCAGCCACAATGGCAACTTCATCGCCCTGGAATGTGCTTTCCGCGGAATTGATAAAAACATGGTTCTTCTGGTCAACAATGTCACCAAAGAATTCCGTCTCCTCGATCAGGAGGAAGCGGTCAACCCCTCTTTCAGCTGGGCGGGAGACAGTACATTTCTGTTCCGGAAAAGCGCGAACGAATTTCTGTTTGGCAACCCACGCACGGAAGCATCCACCTATACGATTCAGCCGGCATTCGAATTTGGAAAGAGCAAAAACGAGCGCATCATTCCCGCCGAAAAACAAGCTGCGCTCAGCAAGTGGAGCAACGATTACCGGTACATCGCATTGCCCGACAAATTCAAAGGAGTCAATCGGATCTACCTCAGGCCTGCACTCATCAAACAGGAGAAATCACTAGCCGACAGTGCCCTGTTTCTGTGTTACAGCCAGAACAACAGTGCCGTTTATTTTCTGGGCAGCAACGACCGCTTTGGATACATCAGCACCGAGGATATTGAAGGCGATTATGGATCAAAGGCTTTGCCCAAAACGTTTTTTGCCGACAGCCTGATCATTCCCATACAGGGAGAAATCACACACGATCCTAAACCTCCGTCCGGTTATTACTTTCCGCGTATCACGGCATTCAAACACATCAGTGAAGCGACAGCTGCAACACCCCTGCATATCTATCTGAAGACAATGAGCTTCGACGGGAAGGACAATTCCCTGCAGGTCCATCTTATCGATACAAACGGGGTATACTATTATGGTGCATCCGAAGCCACCTGGAAAAAAATATGGTGCAATCTGCTGCTCATCGAGCCGGAGAAAGTCAGACAAATAAAGGATTTTGGCGTAACCGAATACCGCGAAGACACCAGCTTTTACAACGGCATGTGTGTGGCGCTTGACTTCAGTGGTTCCATGGGCTCAGGCCGCGGACACCTGCTGCAGAAAGGCGTTCTGAAATTTATCAGCACGAAACTGCAGCACGAAGGTATCGGCGTGATCAAATATGATTCGCGGGTAGTTGACGAATGCGAACTGACACAGGACAAGGACATGCTCAAGCAGAACATGAACAAGACACCTTACGAGCGGCTTGCCACCGCCACTGCCCTGCTCGACGCCCTTGATCACTCCATAAACTTACTCACGCCTGCCAGCGAATATGAAAACAAATTCATCATCATCCTGACTGATGGGTGTGAGAATGCCTCGATGGTTACCAAGAAATACATCATCGAAAAAGCAGTCAAGAACAACATCCGTATTTTCACGATCGGACTGGGTGAATATGTCAGCGAAGGCTATCTCAAATCTATCGCCTACAATACGCAAGGCAGCTATTACCGCATCTATGATTCAGAAAATCTGGAGTGGATCTACCAGGACATACGGAACAAAATTAAAAACTACTACACCATTAAATTCCGAACTGAAAAAGAAAACGCAAGCTACAAGGCCCTGCTGAACATCTGTCTCGATCAGAAATACAAGGATACACTCAGCGTTGTATTCGACAATACGGCCGTACTCACGAAAATGGGCGGGATTAAACTCAAGAGCGATAAAATTGTGGCTCCATTCAGTCAGATCACGAATTCCAAATCAGATTCGGTCTGGAAAGGAGTTCAGGTGATGGATGATTTCCGGCAGGTGAGCACCAGTGTGGCCGTCCCGCTGCGACTGCAGAAACACATGGAAGTTGGTTCCCAGATCTTATCCAAACAGGATTCTACTGTTGAAGAGGCATTCAATGCCATTGAGTTTCCGGCCATCAAATTTGAGTTTGACAAAACGATCATTGTGAAAGGAACGGATGAGGGGATTGACAATGTGGTGAAGTTCATGCGCGAACATCCGCGTCTGAAAATTGAGATTCAGGGGCATACCGACAACAAGGGGAATGATGAACACAACATCCCGCTTTCCCAGGCACGTGCCGATGTTGTAAAGGCCGTTCTGGCCGGTAAAGGTATTTCTTCAGAACGGATGACGGCGAAAGGATATGGCAGCACGCAACCGCTTGTTCCAAATACTTCAGAAGAGAACCGGCAGATCAACCGGAGGATTGATTTTAAAATTACTGAACACTGATTCATCAAACTACTGGATAACTATCTTCCGGCTGACCTGAACTTTGTCGGTAATCATGTTCAGAAAGTACAAGCCTTTGGCCATTGCAGATAAATTTATGTTGATGATCCCGTTTAATGGGAGAACAGATTGATACACACATAGTCCTGCCGTGTTTGTTATTTTCAATAAGGCAGTGCTGTTGGGACTGCCGGCTAAATTATAGAGCATTGAGAACAGGCCGGATGAAGGATTTGGAAAAGCAATAAGCGTTCCTGAAACCGGCGCTGCAGGTGCACCGATATTTAGTTTTGCAATGTATGCTCCGTTTCCATCGATCTCGATAGCGTCAAACGCAATCGGCCCTGTGATCAGATTCCCGCCAACAAAAACGTTTTCAGCGGCATCAATAAAAAGGCATGCTGCCTGCAAATCATCCAGACCCGTCCATGCATCGCCTCCACCGTATGCCGAATGTCCCCATACCGGATCGCCGTTTAGTGGATTGACTTTAACAACATATGCATAATTCGACTCAAGATTATATTGATTAGTGATCGTGGAGCCAAGAGTAAATGATTTGAACCTCGCAAAATTCTTAAAATTGCCGGCCATATAAAGATCGGCATTGGGCGATGTGGCAAGCGCATTGATTCGGAATGTACCACTGTATGCTCCCGCAGGAGTGTTTGCCCAAAGCAGATTCCCTGCACTATCCATCTTGCTGATGAAAGGGCCCCAGCTGCTTGGAGCCATCGAATCGATCAGTAAGAATGATCCGACATGGACCTCAATAGAATCGATAGCACCCGCAATGTATACATGCTCATTCTGATCGACGGCCAGAGCGGTCAGTTTTACATAGTCAAAATTTATGTTTCTTTTATACAGATTCTTCTGCCAACGTTGTTTGCCACTCGGACTGTATTTGGCAACCAATAAGTATGGGGTAACAATATACACTTCACCCGAGCGATTTGCAATCATCTGTCCAACACTATTTATAACAACATCATTTGTTCTTTGAGCCCAGGATACCTGTCCATGAGAATTATACTTGACTAAAAAAGTACTTGATGCGACTCCCGTACTTGCTATTTTAGTGGAGCCGAAAAAAAGAGAATCACTGGCGAATGAACCGGCTATATAAATATTAGCTGAAGCATCCATTGACATAGAATATGGAGAAGTTGTGTAGGAGCCGGCCCGGGAATAACCGCCAGGGCAAGTAGCCCACAGCACATGACCGGAAGGGTCGTATTTGACCAGAAAAAGATTCCAGCACACTCCTGAGTTGCTGTATTGCTTGAGCAGGAAGGGTCCAAAACTCACGGTATCTCTGAATACCCCCGAAGCATAGACATTACCTGAAGCGTCCATGGCAAAATAATTTGTACGGGGCCCTATATTTTTAAGCCACAAGAGCTGACCTGAGGGATTAAATTTCGCCAGGAATCCTCCCCCGCCTTCTTGCAATCGGGTATGAATTGTGAATCCATCAAGACACATACTGTCAGCGTTAAAGGTTCCGCCGGCAAATACATTTCCCGAGGCATCCGTTGAAGTCCAGTTCGTATTGCCTACGTAGGTCAGCGGGTCGCTGCATTGATCGGCATTCACCCATTGCCACTGTTTCGTTTGAGCCTGAGCAGAGTTTATCCGGCACAAGGAAAAGAACAAAGTACTTAACCAAAGAATGGACCGGACTGATTTCATGCGAGTTTGGATTGAGATGCAAGTTAATGGAAAATATAATTGAATTTCAATATATTTCACAAAGATGCCAGGGATGTCTGATCATCCCCGGGCGCAAAATCAAGCCCCGACAAGACTGGTAAGGTAAAGATAAGAGTAGAATGGGAACGATTACGGATTCTTCACTTGCCCACCAGTTCCCCATACGCATAATCGCTCAGGTATTCGAAACCGGGAGTCAGCCTTCCATCTTTACAAATAGCCGCTCTTTCAACAATACCTTCCGGATCTCCATCGATCAGTGCAGGCAGAACACGCTCGACCAGATCGTGTCCAAAGCCATCGGATGAATCGCGCGGAAGTTCGCAGGGAAGGTTGTCGACCGCCATGACGGTGATGGCCGATTTACTGAAAGCCGTTTCAATTTTTCCGGTATGCGGATTGTACCCGTAGAAAGGTTCGGCAATGGTGCTGGATTTCACGGTACTTGGCACAGACCCGTCGATGTCGCAGGTGATATCGGCAATTACGGCGATGTGAAAACCGGGCGATCGCATATCGTCTTCGGTGAAGAGTTTGGGAGAACGCGGGTCCCAGAAATGTGCAGTGATGAGCAGATCGGCCCATTTTGTGAAGGGCTTGAATGTGGAGAAGTAGTTTTCGGGATGTTCGTAGAAATCTTTCAGCGTCCAGGAAGATCCGTCTTTTGCATCGTGGTAATCTTTGGAATGCAGCTGAGCATAGACCGGCTCTCGGAAAGAATGATGCAGAAATTCATAGGCAGTCACTTTCCGGATTTTGAGTGCTCCGAGGGTTTCGATAACACCATTGGCCACACGTCCACCACCGGTTACGATAATCTTGATATTGGGCAATTTGACCCGTTTCAATTCCTCTTCGAGTTCAGCACGGTCGCGGCATTTGTAGGCCGGTTTGATGTGAAAGAGGTCGTATCTTCGTCCGTATGCCCGAATGCCGTTATAAGCGCCGACTATACCGGCATACCTTCCAAAACCGATGATGCGGTTGTGTTCATTATCTGTCAGTGTCTCATAATCGATCATTTCGATTTTCTTTTCGATGAGCGCTTTCATGAGTTTCTGGTTGTGGGGCTGTTTTTTCACTGTGTGTGAAAAGAAGAGGTATCTCTTTCCGGGAATCAGTTTTGCCGGAGGAACTTCTTTTACACCCAGCAGAATATCACAGGCAGAGACATCTTCCTGAATGGTCAGGCCAAAGGCCGCATATTCATCATCCGCATAACAACGTATTCCGCTGGGCTGGATGTACAATTCAATATCCGGATACTGACGCAGCAATTCACTGCATTCAAGCGGTGTAAGCGGAACTCGTAAATCCTGTGGTACTTTCTCTTCGCGCAGGACACCAATCTTTAAATTCGGCATAGCTTCTCAATTTGCAGCAAATGTAAGGAAAAGAATGCGTTTGCATTGGCCGGAGAAACAAAGCAAACGATCAGGAAATAAGATGACCATTCGTTATTCGGCTATAGTCAAGTCGTTCATTTTACTATCCATTTTCTCAGCTGGATCTTCCCTGCTCCATACTTTCGCCCTTCCTGTTCTGAGCCCGGCTCCGCTTGAACTAGTTAAAACACCCTTTTATCGATTTAACACATCAAAAACTCCATAGAAGGGTACCTTACACCCAGATCCTGAAGAATTTGATTGGTTCGGAAATTGGAAGAGCGAAAAACAATTCGCCTTCAGTCGCCGAACCCGCTTCCAAATCTCCCTTTGAGCCGAAAATACGAGCGAAGTGATGGATTCAAACTTTTTATTGAATGAGAGACAAAGACACATCCGAACTGGAAATATCCTTATTGCTGGAAGCCGTGTATCAAAAATACGGCTACGATTTCAGAGAGTATTCCGAGGCGCATATCCGACGCAGGATTCTGAGCCGGCTGGCCATGTCGGGCCTGGCTGATATTTCACACATGCAATCCCGGGTGCTGAGCGATGAAACCTTTGCCGCCATGCTTTTACAGGATTTGTCTATCAATGTGACCGAGATGTTTCGCGACCGGGAGTTTTACAAATCTTTGCGGGAAAACGTGATTCCCATTTTACAAACCTATCCCTTCATCAAAATCTGGCATGCCGGCTGTTCAACCGGCCAGGAAGCCTATTCCATGGCCATCCTTTTGCAGGAAGAAGGCTTGTACGAACGAACCACTATTTATGCCACCGATTTCAATCAGCAGGTACTGAACAGGGCAAAAGAAGGAATCTATTCAAATCAACTGATTAAAGAGTACACCACCAATTATCAATTGTCCGGCGGAAAAAAGTCGTTCGCCACCTATTATACCTCGCACTACGACAATGTGATTATGAATCAGTCGCTCAAGAAAAACATTGTCTGGGCCAATCACAACCTGGTTACCGACAGTGTGTTTGCTGAAGTTCATTTGATTATTTGCAGAAATGTGCTGATCTATTTTGACAAGAACCTGCAAAATAAGGTGCATACGCTTTTTTACAACAGCCTGATCAATGGGGGCATTTTGTGTTTGGGATCAAAGGAAAGTCTCCATTATTCGGATATGCACAACGCATATCTCGATCTGGATAAAAAACAACGGATATTCAAAAAGAAATATTGAAGCGGATGACTTACGAAGCCATAGTGATTGGAGTTTCTTCGGGCGGAATGAGTGCGATGAAAGTGCTGTTCGCACAGCTTCCCGAAGACTTTCCGATACCCATCATTATTGTTCAGCACATCAGCGCCCGTTCAGACAATCAATGGATTACCATCTTCAATGAAAAGAGCGAACTGCTGATCAAAGAAGCGGATGAGAAGGAATTGATTGAAAAAGGACGGATCTACATAGCACCCGCCAATTATCATCTGCTGGTTGAAAAGGATCATACATTTTCATTGACCATCGACGAGAAAGTGAATTTTGCCAGACCCTCGATTGATGTGCTTTTTGAGTCGGCCGCAGAGGCTTATGCCGAGAAACTGATTGGGGTGATACTGACCGGTTCCAACCATGACGGAACGCTGGGGCTTAAAAAAATAAAGGAATGTGGCGGACTGACCATCGCCCAGGACCCGGCAACCGCCGAATCACATTTTATGCCGGCATCTGCCATTGCGGCCTGTCAGCCCGATTATATATTGCCTCTTGAAGAAATCATCGTTTTACTCATGCAATTGGCCTAAGCAGACAAACACAGAAACCAGCTCAAAAACTTTTTTTTCATAATCAGCAAACCTATGACACTAGCAAAAAAAATACTCACCGGATTCATTACCTGCTTTCTGATCCTGGCAGGCGTGGCTTATTTCGCTCTTAAAAGCAGCGACAAATTTGTTGCTTCAAGTGCCTGGGTTGAGCATACCAACCAGGTGTTGTTCCAGTTCGAAAAAATCAGAAGCTCTTCTATAGAAGCCGAATCAGCAGAAAGGGCATTTATATTAACAGACAACAGCATTTACCTGGAGGCGCTTTCGGCCGACAATGCAGTCGCATTTGATCATCTTGCCAAAGCAAAAGAATTAACGAAGGATAACCCTGCACAACAACAGAATTTAGAAGATCTGGCGAAAAAACTCAAAATCCATCTGGACTTTTTCGACCGTTGCATTGAGCTGAGTAAAAGCAATCCCCAAAAAGCCAGAGAGTTGGTTGCTTCCGGAGAGGGAAAACGGATTGAAGATGCGATTCTGGAGATCATTGACCGTGCCCAAACGGTAGAAAATTTGTTGTTGACACAACGCAAAACAGCCAGCCTTGCAGATGCCGGCACTTTCAATCTCATTTTCGCATTCCTGATGCTTGTCATTGCGGGTATACTCATAGCCGTTTACAGAATCATCAGCAACAGTTTAAAGGCGCTCAAAATATCGGAAGCCGAAACCGCTGAAAAAAAACTGGCTGCTCACAGGCAACAGTGAATTGAACGGCGTGCTCAGCGGCGAACAAAGTACAGAAGAGCTGGCTGAGAACACAATCGGTTTTCTGTGCAGATACCTGAAGGCAACGGTAGGAACAGTTTATCTCCTGAATGAAAAGAGCAATATGCTGAAACTGTCCGGCCACTATGCCTTTTCTGCACCCGAACTCATCCGGGCGAAGTTCAGCCTCAATGAAGGACTTGTTGGCCAGGCTGCCAGGGAAAAAAAACAAATTGCTCTGACCAATCTGGAAGATGATCAGATGCAGGTGCGCTCTTCGGTATTGGACGCCAAGCCGAGGCACCTGCTCATAACCCCATTTCTGTTTGAAGGCAAAACGATAGGTGTTATTGAAATCGGCTCACTCAGTTTATTCAGTGAAACAGCGCATGCATTCATCAACGCTTCGATGGGAAGCATTGCCATCTCTATCAATACGGCCTTAAATCAGGAATCGTTGCGCGAGCTTTATGATGAGCTGGCTCTGCAGGCGGACGAGAAAGAAAAACGAGCTGCGGAATTGGTTATCGCCAACAAAGAACTGGCCTTCCAAAACGACGAGAAAGAAAGCCGGGCGGCCGAG
>Ga0207091_1193_pt1 | contig 13665 bp, 11 predicted proteins | sample Alteio_BWMinHeat_47_FD_153534 | JGI IMG/M metagenome (GOLD analysis project Ga0207091, IMG submission 153534) | Enriched cells from forest soil in Barre Woods Harvard Forest LTER site, Petersham, Massachusetts, United States -... | ecosystem: Environmental > Terrestrial > Soil > Temperate forest >... | reverse complement strand
GATCACTTGGAAGAACATGCAAAAAAAAATAAAGAAAGCGGTACACCCAAAAAACATGCCCTCGTGCTGGATTGTGATGATACCTTTTTTTCACATTATTTTAATTTTAAAAACGAAAATTTTGAAAATACAGCAGAACAAGTCGATAGACGCGTTCGGAAAACAGATCTTCCCATTATTCCACCTATGCATCGTGTATATCAAAAAGCAGAAAGTTTAAATATCGACATTTTTTTTGTTTCTTATCGAAAATCCATAGAATCACATCCTATCAAAGAAATGCGTCCTTACGTCATTAAAAATTTGGAATATCATGGCATCAACATTCATGAAAGCCGCGTTTTTGTTCCAAGCCCGGAAGAAGCAAAAGTAAATTCCGTTGTTTATAAAACCCAAGTTCGAAAAAATTTAACAGAACAAGGATATCACATCATTGCAAATGTGGGTGATCAACCGAGTGACTTTGGTGATTATGCTGAACGCAATTTTTCTTTGCCGAATAAACTTTACGGCCCGAGATCTTTGTTGGGAACCGCTGCGCACGTGACAACTGTTATTTTATTTAAACCAGACAAGCCGTCAAATAATGAAATAAAATCTTCTCAAAAGATGATGACTTTGAGATAGCCGTCACCCCCCATCCTAACCTTCCCCCAAGCTTCGCGGTTTTGTCCCTTCCCCCCGGAAAGCGTGGGGGAAGGTTAGGATGGGGGTATTTTTCACTTATTCAACAAATAACAAAACAACTCCGCCGTCCGTTCTGCATCATAAATAGCAGAATGCGCTTGATCGATATCAAATGGAATATTTGCCGCCCGCAAAGCCCTCGCCAATACCGTTTCACCTAAAACATAGGCAGAAAGAGAAGCCGTATCTAATGTCGTAAATGAATGAAAAGGCACATCAGATAATTGGACACGTTTACGAGCCGCCTGAATAAAAGCCAAATCAAACCATGCATTATGCCCCACCAAAATAGCCCGTTGACAAGCATATTTTTCTAATAAAGGCGTTATTTTGGATGAAATAAGATGAAGCACTTGTTTTTCAGGGATAGCAAATCGCAAAGGATAACTCGGATCAATACCCGTCAATGCTAAACTATCCGGATCAAATTGTGCACCTTGAAACGGTTCGACATGATATGCATAGGTATTGTCACGATAAAATTTACCTTCCACATCGACACTTAAGGTCACCACCGCAATTTCTAATAGCGGATGAATCGCTGGATTCAATCCCCCTGTTTCCACATCGACCACAACAGGCAAAAGTCCGCGAAAACGCGATGCGATTTTATGATTATTTTTTCGTTTTGGTGGCAAAATTATTTCCTCTTCTTTAGAATGTTGGCGCACTCAGCCACAATAGGTAAATGGATATGATTTTTGAGCATAACTTAAACAAACAATCTCCTCTTCGTACTGCAATCACAAAAGCGTATCGACGTGATGAAACCACCTGTCTTCATCCGCTCACGCAGGAAGCAAAAATCGAAGATCCTGCAGTGAAAGAACGCATTCATCAAACTGCCTACCAACTCATGCAAGAAATGCGCAAAAAACGCGAATCAGAAGGCGGCCTTGAGTCTTTTCTCCATCAATACGATCTTTCAAGTGTTGAAGGTGTCGCATTAATGTGTTTAGCGGAAAGCTTATTACGAGTGCCCGATAATACCACCGTCGATCGTCTCATCAGTGATAAACTTTCAACCCTCGATTGGACCCAGCAAAAAAGTTCTTCTCTTTTTGTCAATGCTGCGACATGGTCACTTTTATTAACCGGTAAAATCTTTGCCCCAGCCCTCGATCATCAAAAAACACTCAGCACCTCATTAAAACGCATGGTAAGCCGCGTTGGTGAAACTTTCATCCGGCCGATCATTTTACAAGGAATGAAAATGATTGGTAACCAATTCGTCATGGGCGCCACTATTCAAGATGCACTAAAACGTGCAAAAAAACTCGAAAATCGAGGGTATCGCTATTCCTACGACATGTTAGGAGAAGCAGCACGCACCGAGGCAGATGCTGGAAAATACTACAAATCGTATCAAGATGCAATCAAAGCTATCGGAGAATCCGGAAAAAATCATAGCCCCATCCACGGACCCGGTATCTCCGTGAAGCTATCAGCGCTTCATCCGCGTTATGAATTTGCAAAAAGAAGCCGTGTACTCCATGAATTAGTGCCACGTTTACTAACGCTTGCAGAGACCGCCAAAACGCATCATATCGGTTTTACGGTGGATGCAGAAGAAGCCGATAGACTTGAACTTTCATTAGATGTCATTGAGGCTGTTTTTTCTAATTCCGCGCTTTCTGGCTGGGAAGGTTTTGGCTTAGCCGTACAATCCTATCAAAAACGTGCGCCTTTTGTGATTGATTGGTTAGCCGACTTATCAAAAAAACATAAACGCCGTCTGATGGTTCGTCTCATCAAAGGCGCTTATTGGGATGCTGAAATCAAAACCAGTCAAGTGTTGGGTCTGGAAGGTTACCCCGTTTTTACGCGTAAAAATAGCACGGATGTTTCTTTTCTCGCCTGTGCGAAAAAAATCATTGCGGAGGCTGAATGTTTTTATCCACAATTCGGTACACACAATGCACATAGTGTTGCAACCATTTTAGAATGGATGGGACAAAGAAAAGATTTCGAATTTCAATGTCTACACGGCATGGGTGAAATTTTATATGATCAACTCATTGATAAAGTCGCATGCCGAATTTATGCGCCCGTCGGCACCTATAAAGATTTACTCGGCTATCTGGTACGTCGACTTTTAGAAAATGGGGCGAATACGTCATTCATCAATCTCGTGTCTGATCAAAACACGCCTATTGAAAATATTATTGCTGATCCCGTCGCAAAAATATCGGCATTATCTCTGAAACCACATCCCAAAATTCCATTACCGCGGGATATCTATAAAAACCCTGAGAATCCTCCCAATGTATCACGTATCAATTCAAAAGGTTTGGATCTCACAGATATCGATACCTTGCAAACGTTAAAAATTGCGATGGAAAAAGCAGATACAGATTCTTATCTTGCCTCTCCCATTATAGATGGCAAATCTATCACTTCAGCCAATAAACAACCTGTTTTTTCACCCACTGATCGTAACCGCATGGTGGGATATGTTTATCCAGGCAATCAGGAGGATGTCGATCGTGCATTAAAAAGTGCATTTGAAGCGAAACATGCATGGGCAAATACCCCTGTTGAAAAACGCGCGAGGATTCTCGAACGCGCCGCCGATTTATTTGAAGAAAATTTACCTGTTTTGATGACATTATTGTGCCGTGAAGGCGGTAAACACATTGCAGATTGCCTTTCTGAAGTACGTGAAACCATCGATTACTGCCGTTATTATGCGGCTCGTGCACTTGTCGATTTCTTACCGAAAGAGCTCAATGGACCTACTGGTGAATTAAATCAGCTCACACTTCACCCGCGTGGTACTTTTGCTTGCATCAGTCCATGGAATTTTCCACTTGCCATTTTTTCTGGACAAATACTTGCAGCCCTCGCGGCTGGAAATACCGTGATTGCCAAACCTGCTGAGCAAACCCCTTTAATTGCAGCATACGCAATCAAACTTTTACATGAAGCGGGCATTCCAAAAAATGTATTGCATCTCATCACGGGCAAAGGTTCTGTTATAGGCGGTAAATTAGTCGGAGATACCCGTATCAACGGGGTCATGTTTACAGGATCGACTGAAACGGCTCAAATTATCCAACGGACCTTAGCCGGGCGCAATGGACCCTTAACCGCTTTCATTGCAGAAACAGGCGGTCAAAATGCGATGATTGTGGATTCCTCAGCACTCCCTGAACAGGTCGTCTATGATGTCATCACCTCTGCTTTTAACAGTGCCGGTCAACGCTGCTCTGCTTTACGCGTACTCTTCATCCAGGAAGATATTGCATCCGACCTTCTCACAATGTTAAAAGGTGCAATGGCAGAAGTTGAGGTAGGAGATCCGAGCCTCATCAGAACCGATGTCGGTCCTGTCATCGATCAAGATGCATTACAAATGCTCGAAAATCATGCTGCTAAAATGGAAAAAGAAGCGTCTCTTCTCTATCGTATTCCCATGAAAACATCACCTTCCGGAAACTTTTTCGCGCCATGTGCTTTTGAGTTAAAAAGCTTAAAACTCTTGCAAGGTGAAGTATTTGGTCCTATCTTACATATTATTCGCTATGCAGCAAAAGATTTAGATAAAATATTATATGATATCATTGCAACAGGATATGGACTGACGTTAGGCATACACAGCCGCATTGACGCCACACAACAATACATTATACAGCGTATGCCGGTGGGTAATATGTACGTCAATCGTAATATGATAGGTGCTGTCGTCGGTGTTCAACCTTTCGGGGGAGAAGGGTTATCAGGTACAGGTCCAAAAGCCGGTGGACCCTATTACTTACCCCGACTATGCGTAGAGCACACTGTTTCGATTAATACAACAGCGGCTGGTGGGAATACGACGCTGGTGTCGTTGGGGGAATAAAAAATCCCTTCCCCCCACGAAGTGTGGGGGAAGGAATAGGCTAATGAGGAAAATAAATGGAACACAATCAATCAATCATTTATATCATCTTTCTTATTTTCACCGGCACTGCGATTTTATCGACGATTGCATTATTTACCCGCCAGTCCTTATTAGTCGCTTATATTGTATTAGGCGCCATTCTCGGACCTTGGGGTTTTGGTCTGGTCAAAGATGCACGTCTCATTCAACAAACGGGTGACATTGGCATTATTTTTCTCTTATTTTTACTTGGTCTTCATCTTCATCCACAAGATCTTTTACACTCCTTACGAAAAATGTCTTGGGTAACAGTCGGCAGTTCAAGTTTCTTTTTACTGATTGGATTTATCGTGGGTTATTATTTTGGATTCACATGGATGGAATGCGGGATCATCGGTGTTACCATGATGTTCTCCAGTACGATCATCGGCTTAAAACTGCTTCCCACCACTATTTTACATCATCAACATACAGGCGAGCTCATGATCAGTATTTTGTTATTACAAGATTTGATTGCGATCGTCACTTTATTCATTTTAGAAGCCATGCATGATCGCGCGTTTTCTACAAATCATTTAGGATTAATGATTTGTGCATTTCCTATTTTATTTATCATCGCCTATATTTTTGAACGTTATCTTTTAGGAAAGTTACTACTTAAATTCGACAAAATTCACGAATATATTTTTATTTTATCGATAGGCTGGTGTTTATGTATGGCGGAACTCGCCCATAAATTTGGTCTCTCTGAAGAAATTGGTGCATTTATTGCGGGTGTTGCGCTTGCAACACATCCCATTTCTTTATACATTGCAGAAAGCTTAAAGCCACTCCGCGATTTTTTCTTGGTCATGTTTTTCTTTACCATTGGTGCTGGTTTTAATTTAAGTTTTTTACCTGCCGTGGCACTTCCCGCTTTTACCCTCGCAATTTTGATGCTTATATTTAAACCCCTCACATTTGGATGGTTGTTACAAAAAGCCGGAGAAACGAAACCCGTCAGCTTTGAAATTGGCGTGCGATTAGGTCAAATCAGTGAGTTTTCTTTATTAGTGATATTCCTTGCAGCAGAAACCCATCTTGTCTCAGAAACGACGAATTACATGATTGAAGCGGCAACCATTATCACCTTCTTCGTATCCAGTTATTGGGTAGTATTGCGTTATCCGACACCCATTGCAGCCTCCGATCGTTTAAGACGGGATTAAAAATCATGTCTCACGATCACACACCTGCATCTTTCAATAAATCCTTTGCCATTGCCGTGATTTTGAATCTTGGATTTACGATTGCTCAAATTTTTTATGCATTTGTCGCAAATTCCATGAGCTTGATGGCAGATGCCATGCATAATTTTGGCGATGTTTTTGGATTAATACTGGCCTGGGGTGCAAATTGGCTTCTCACGCTTCCTCCTAAAAAACGTTATAGTTATGGATTTAAAAAAACCACTGTTTTGGCGGCCTTAACGAATGCACTTATTTTAGTTGCAACTTCTGCCCTTATCAGCTTTGAGTCCATTTACAAATTATTAAATCCCAGCATCATTCATGCAAAAATCGTTATCATTGTCGCAAGCATCGGCATTCTGATTAATGGCGGAACCGCATTACTTTTTATGAAGGGTGCGCATGACGATTTAAATATTAAAAGCGCTTTTTTCCATTTATTAGCCGATGCTCTGATTTCATTCGGTGTTGTGATTTCTGCGATACTTATCTATTTTACACAGTGGCTATGGGTAGATTCCGCAGTTGGTTTATTAATCGTTAGCGTAATTTTATGGGGGACATGGGGATTATTACGTGATTCTGTGCGTTTAATTTTGGATGCGGTCCCGCGTCATATTGACGAAGCATCCATTCGTCGCTATTTGCAAACATTACCCGGTGTTCATGAAGTACATGATCTTCATATCTGGGGATTGAGCACAAAAGAAATTGCACTCACCGCACATTTAATTATGCCGAAAGAACGCTTAAGTGATGCGGATTTTGAAAAAATGAATACACATTTAAAAAAAGCATTTCGTGTGGATCATGTCACAATACAAATAGAAGCGGGAAGTAAAGAACATCCTTGTAAACATAAAGATGCATGCTTGAACAGTTCTTTTTTATATAAAAAATCTTGAACATTAAAAAAAAGGCCATTAAATGCCACAAAAAAAGAAAAACATTATTACGATTATTTTTGACATTGACTCAAACCGTAGATATTCTAAATTAAAAGCAATAGAAAAAATCCAGTTAATTAAAAATCGAATTCATGATGTTTGCAAAATATTAAAAACCCAAAACCCAAATGATACCTGGATTGTTGTTTGGCGTGAATATGGAATATTTGAAAGAAATTCCAATTCTATTTCAAATAAAATCAAAAAACAATTAAAAAAAGAAATGATCAACATCAGCAAAAGATATCCTCATTTGATCATTATTGCAGGCACCGTGTTAACATGCAAAAAAAAGCCTGTGGCTTATCTTAATAATGTAAAACAATATTATAAAAAATTAGACTGGATAAAAAAACTTGAAGAAAAATGTTCTGATAAACAGATGCATCAACACATAAATAAAATCGAAACGGTCTCTAAAAAAGCAAAAAATGACAATGCGTCAACCATTAGGGTCACAAGCAATAAAGCACGTGTTTATTTTCATGGAAAAGAAAAAAGACACGGGAAAACTGCTCCTTTTTCAGAAAATTCCTATATTCCCGATGCTATTTATCAACCCGGGAAAAATAACAATTTTGACCCAGTCATCACGATTGATGAGTATCCCTTGGATATTTCTATAGGTATTGAGATCTGTCGAGAGCATGCTGATGTGATTCATTATTTAAAATATATGGTCGAAGATAAAAAAATTAGCCAAAAACCCTTGTTGCATTTTATCATCTCTAACACCATTAGCTTAGATCGAAAAAATCTCTGCGCTAAATTAGGCGCCATTCACGTGGATAGTGAAGAACCCCCTCGATTGGTCTTATCGCAAGATTTTGAGAATCAAAATGCGACGATTAAACTCTACCATTGTAAGGTTATGGAACCCATTCAAAATTTAATAGATTTTATCGAACCTGAATATCCTGTTCAACATAAAATGCAGCAAACAATAAATGACTCAAAAAAACTCACCTGGATAAACAATTATCCCTTGACGGAGAATATAAAAAAATTTTTAAATAATTTTTTTCCTAGTCCTATTAAAATGATGATGAACGGTTTTGATAGTGGAAAAAAATCACGCTATCAACCAAACCAAATAGAAAAAATGCGTTTTTTTACAGATAAAAATAATAAAAGAAAATTAGATGAATACGCTTCTTCTGCTGATCAAATTATTGTAAAAAAAATAAAAAACCAACCGTAACTATACCGTCATTGTGAGCCGCGTGCTGATCACGAGGCGAAGCAATAACGGTGGTGAATACACTACATAGTTAAGTAGTGCTAATTAATGCGTGGCAATCACTTTTGGTTTTACTAAATGATTAAAATCTTCGTAACTCATTTGTATTAATTCTGAATGAGAGCCACCATTAAAAACAATTTCATCATGCGTCAATTCAGTTGACACAAACACAGGCATCCCATACAAATTTCCAAAAGGCGGCATCGCGCCTACTTCACATTCCGGAAATTTATTTTTAAAATCTGATTCATGTGCAAGATCGATATCGGTTTCACCTGTCAATCTCTTTAATGTAGCAAAATTGACATGTCCATTCGCAGGAACCACTACCATTGCGAGTGTATTACCAATTTTGACGATCACGGTTTTTGCCATGTGTTTCCCAGAGATATGTGCAGCCGCAGCCACTTCTTGCGCTGTATATGTAGGTGTATGCATAATCGCATTATACCTGACATGATGATCTTCAAGAAAATCTTTTAACATTTTGCAAGGCATAATAACACTCCTCTTTTTTCACTCTCATATTTTATTATAATCGAGATTGGCTTTTTTATATACTTATGATAAAAAGAGGTATTTGGATAATTTGTTGAAAATCATATGCTTATACTCGAAATGGAAAAACGTTCCGAAAATCAGATACTTTTAGGGTTTATCCTCTTCCATCTCTTGGTTTGGACTTTAGCCCCGACATTGACCCGCCTTAATTTGCCACTGGACACGATCGAAGGAACGATTTGGGGAAAACAATTAGCATGGGGGTATGATAAAAATCCTTTTTTAAGCGCATGGTTGACCGAATTGGCCATCCTACTCGATGTGAGCGGTGGTACGACCTATCTCTTGAGCCAAATATCCGTCATCACTTGTTTTTTATCCGTTTGGTTACTTGCTAAAAAAATGCTGCCCCCGCTCCAGGCACTCGTCTCGCTATTGATTTTGGAAGGGATACAATTCTTCAATTTTCATGCCATTGATTTCAGTGACAATACATTAGAACTGGGATGTTGGGGTCTCACCATTTTATTTTTTTATTATGCGCTGACTGAAAACCGCATGCGTGATTGGATGCTGACGGGTTTTTTTGCCGGTTTAAGTATGATGACAAAATATTATTCATTGCTACTCTTATTTTCCATGTTATTTTTTTTATTATACAATGCAACGGCACGGCAATTTTTTAAAAAATCAGAAATGTATGCTGGCTTAGGTGTTTTTCTGATCGTCATTACGCCACATTGTTATTGGCTCATCACACATCATTTTACTACGCTGCATTATGCATTTCTTCGGATAAATGTTAAACATCCCAGCCTATGGAATCATTTCGTTTTTCCATTTAAATTTTTATGGGAAGAATTACAAGCACTATTTCCAGCATTTTTATTGTTATTGCTGCTTTTCATAGGGAAAAAACCCTTATTTGAAAAACAAAGAATTGTACTCAGCGCATTCAATAAAGAATTTTTATTTTTTATCGCATTGGGACCTTTTTTATTGACGCTTTTGATATCCCTCATCGCAGGCATTCCTTTACGTGCTGCATGGGGTCAGCCACTTTTATCCTTTTGGGGAATCTTATTAGTTGTTTTTCTACAACCACGTTTGACAGTCAAAAAAGTTTTTTTGTTTTTTTTAAGTTTACTCACACTTACCGCATTTTCTGTTTTGCTATATTGTGATGCGCAATTAAATCCAAAGAAACCGACCAGTGCAAATTTTCCAGGAAAAATCATTGCAACTACCTTAACGCGTCTTTGGCATGAAAAATATCATACGCCATTTGCGTTTGTGGGAGGTGAGCGCTGGCTGTCGGGAAATATTTCTTTTTATTCTCTCGATAACCCATCGGTTTTTATGGATTGGGATACGTTGAAAAGTCCTTGGATTCAAGAGAGCATATTAAAACAAAAAGGGGCTATTTTTGTGTGGAATTTATCCGATTTTTATCATCGTCCCTCGTTATCATACGAAGAGGTTAAATCACGTTATCCCGCGTTGAGTGCACCTGAGATTCATCATTTCATGTGGTATCGGAATAAGAATTTTCCAACTTTCTCGATGATGGTAGCGTATCTGCCGGGAGAAGTTGATTTAACATGACAAGCAATTCATACTTTTCCTCTCTTCTTCCTCTAAGATATCGGTTATCTGTTCATTGAGCAATGGTAAATATTCTTGAATAATCGTATTAATATAATCATCTTTTGCAAATTGATAGTCATTCTTTATTTTATGACAACGATAATTTAGCGATTGTAATAAAGTCATTTTGTCTAAAAAATTGACCTCATGCAATTTATCCAACAACCCGATCAATCTTGATAAATCATTCGCTAATCGATATTTGCCATTTGAATACACATCATTCACAGGATGAATATCATCATCAAACAGAAGTTCGGCAAATATTTCTTTGAATTTTGATATCCATTGATTTGCATCGATGCGTTTTTTAAACAAGCCATTTTTTTCTAAATATGGTGTGTAGCGGTTTTTCATTCAACCTCCTCTTCTATGCGTAAAAAATTTTCTTGATAATATGTAAAATAAATATACAACGAGATATATGGTATATTATTAGTATCCTATCACGCAAGAGATAAGGATATGAAACAATTACCCTTCAGGTCATCTAGGCCCTTCACGATCGGGGTTGAGTTAGAATATCAAATTATAGACCCTCTTACTTATAATCTTATCTCACATGCAAAAGATTTAATGCGTATTATCCGTGAAAGTAAGTATAAATCTCATATGAAACCCGAAATTACACAAAACATGATCGAGCTCAATACATCCATTCATTCCTCAGGCAGTGAAATGCATCGTGAATTACTAAAAATGCGTGACTTTCTAGCAAAACAAGAAAAAAAAGTTGGCGTTTTGATTTGCGGGGGAGGAATGCATCCTTTTCAAAAATGGTCATTAGAAAAAATTTATCCCACCAAACGCTATAAAAGATTATCCCATATTTATCGTTATTTATCTAAAAGAGCAACGGTATTTGGCCAACATATCCATGTTGGATGTCCAAATGAAAAAGATGCACTTTACCTTACACATGCTTTACACCGTTATGCGCCGCATTTCATTGCAATCAATGCTTCTTCTCCTTTTTATCAAGAATCTTATACGGGATTTAATTCCACACGAAACACATTATTTAATGCTTTTCCACAAAGTGGTTACATCCCTTATCTTTTAACATGGAAGGAGTTCTCTGAATTTTTTTACAAACTAAAAAAACTTAAAATCATTGAGACCATGAAGGATATTTATTGGGATATTAGACCAAAACCCGAATTTGGTACGGTTGAAATAAGAGTGTGTGATACACCCTTAACCATTGAGAAAGCGGTCATTATCGCAATATATATCCAAACACTCTCTGCCTATTTACTTCATGAAAGGCCTATCGCTATCACAAAAGATTTGTATTATCTTTATACTTATAATCGCTTTCAAGCAAGTCGCTACGGTTTTGATGGCGAATTGATAGATCCTCACACTTTAAAAAAGAAAACTATTTCTGAAGATATATTGGAAACATTAGAATTACTGGAAAAAAATACACCCTCCCTCAAAAATAAATACTATCTTAAAAAATTAGAAAAAAGTGTACGAAACAAAAAAAATGATGCATTGTTTTTAAAAGAATTTCACAAAAAAACGCGTTCATTCACTAAAGTGGTACGTGAACAATGCTTGCTATGGAGTCGTTAAAATGAACTCCAATGACATCGACAAAATGATGCTTTTAACAAAACCTTTCAAATATTTAGATGCGAAAGAATTAAATATGATTAAACCTTATTGTAACGCTGTCAGATTCAAAGATGGAAACGTGATTATTTCTCAAGGAAAACGTTCCGACGCCATGTATATTATTCTAACCGGTGAAGCACTTATTCTGGTAAGATTATTGGGTGAAAAAACGATCGATTTGTCAGTTTTAGAACGGGGAAATTTTTTTGGTGAAGTAAGCTTAATTCAAAAAGCGCCTGCGACCGCAACGGTTATTGCAAAAACAGAATTAAATTGCTTACAATTAACAACCACCTATTTTGATATTCTTGAAAAAAATTTCCCAAATATTCGCTATAAAATTACCCGGGCGATTACAGACGAAATCTGTGCCCGTCTCAAAAATTTACATCAGAAAATTACAACCATATTAGAAACGAAGGTCATGACAAAGTCATCCTATCTGACAAAGAACGATTCCCCCTCCGGAATTCATGAAACGACTTTTGATGACATTCATTTGGATAGAAATAATTTAAAAGGAATACCATTTTTTAAAAAATTCGATGATTCAGAATTTAATCTGTTAATTCAAAATTCACAAATTTTCAATGTCGATCCTTATAAAACCTTGATAAAAGAAAATGATAGTGAAGATGTTTTATATATCATTCTTCGTGGAGCAGTACAATTAAGTGTGATCGTACAAAATAAAATATCAAAACTTCACGTCTTAAGTCCAGTCAGATTATTTGGCAACATGACATTGATAAATAAAACACCTTCTTTGATAAATTACAGCAGTTGTGAACGCGTAATACTTTTAAAAATAAATCAAGAACATTTAAAAATAATTCAAAAAAATTATATTACACTTTGGGAAAAATTATTTGATTATCTTTGTGAATCATTTATCGATCACGAAAGAGCAGCGAACAAACTTCTCATTCGTTTAAATAGCGAATCTTATAACAGGTGATTATTATGTGCAGAGTATTATCTTATCTTGGCAGTCCGATACTTGTTGAAGATTTGTTGTATAAACCCGATAATTCACTTATCAAACAGACTTATCACCCTATTTACATGCGTTTATTGAATTTAGCAGGATTTGGTCTCGTCGCATGGGATGAATGCTCGTATAATTCCGAGATACCATTTATTTATAAAACAGATCAATTGCCATTTTATGATGAAAATTTAAGAAATTTAACCAGAAAAATTACCCCACATTGTTTATTGACACATATTAGAGGTGTGCCTTACACAGAAAAAAGAGTCGTCTCTAAACAAAATGTACATCCTTTTCTTTTTCCAGGAACGGATATTGCTTTTGCACATAATGGCGCGCTTTTTAATTTTAACGAATTAAAATATGAATTATTAGATTATATAAAACCTTCCATCAAGGTGCATATCCAAGGCACCACTGACAGTGAATGGTTATATGCGGTTTTTCTGTCGCAAATGGAAGAATCTAAAGGATCCGTGATCGACGCGATTTTAGCAACATTTAAGATTATTAAAAATTTGAGAATCAAACATAATTTTCGAATTAATTCCCCTATGAATTTTTTCTTGAGTAATGGAAAATTTATTATTGCCACACGATTCGTTTTTGATTATGGCTGGCTTCCGATCGACGTTGAAAAATTTGATTTAGCGCATTTAAATTATCATTCCTTATGGTATACCTATGGGGAAAAATATGAACTTATCCATAATGAATATGCCATGAAAAGCGGCAAACAAAGAAAAAGTATTATTATTGCATCAGAACCCCTGACAGAAGATACCACATCATGGATTGAAGTGCCTGAATATACACTCATTATGGCAGAAGTTGAAAATGAAGAAATTAAAATTCGTTCGTACGACATCAACATATAGTCGTGCACTGCTACACTAACATTCATCTCGGGTGGAATTTTTCACCCTGTCTAGCGA
>Ga0207091_1192_pt1 | contig 13826 bp, 10 predicted proteins | sample Alteio_BWMinHeat_47_FD_153534 | JGI IMG/M metagenome (GOLD analysis project Ga0207091, IMG submission 153534) | Enriched cells from forest soil in Barre Woods Harvard Forest LTER site, Petersham, Massachusetts, United States -... | ecosystem: Environmental > Terrestrial > Soil > Temperate forest >... | reverse complement strand
GCGAGGTTCAGGACATCATACCTCGTATGCAGGTAGACCGTTACAAAATTCATGATATCGAGGTGGTGGTTGACAGGCTGCAGGTGCAGGATGAATTTAAACTCCGTATAAGCCAAAGCGTGCAGCAAGCGTTGAAAATAGGAAAGGATTTGATGTTTGCGCTCGTCTCCGCGTCTTCTGCCAAACCCCAAAAGGGTGCCGCAAAAAAAGCTGCTGAGGCTTCGACTGAAGCCGACATCGTGGTGGGATATTCACGCCAACTGATGTGCGAAGATACAAGTATCAGTTATGAGGAACCGTCACCCAATGCGTTTTCATTCAATTCGCCCTATGGCGCGTGCCCAACCTGCAAGGGGCTTGGCTCGGTGTACTCGGTAAGCATAGATGCCATCATCCCTGATAATACCAAAAGTATAAAAGACGGCGGGATTGTTCCGTTGGGGGAAGAGCGTGAAGCGTATATGTACCGAAGCATTGCGCAAGTGGCAAAAAAACATAAAATAAGCCTTGACAAACCGATTAAAGACATTCCCGAGAAAGGGATGAATATTCTTTTATACGGAGATGAGAATGGGCCAAGGGAAGATGATCCTGATGTGGAGGAACCACAAAACGCACAGTCCACCGTGGCGGAGGTTTTTGAAGGAATTGTGCCCATGCTTAAAAGATGGTTTACCGGCACTGGAAGCACAGAGCATATGCGCGAATGGGTGGAAACGTTTATGGAGTTAAAGCCCTGCCCCGCCTGCAATGGCGCACGGCTTAAAAAAGAAAGCCTTTGGTTTAAGATTGACAAAAAAAACATAGCCGAAATAAGCGATGCCAACTTAGACAAATTGTTGCTGTGGTTTGGCGACATAGAGAAAAGACTGAGCGACAAACAAAACGCCATTGCAAAAGATATTTTGAAGGAAATAAGGGAGCGGCTGCAATTTTTGCTGGACGTGGGGCTAACTTATCTTTCATTAAGCCGCCCATCCCGCACATTGAGCGGCGGGGAATCGCAACGCATAAGGCTTGCCACTCAAATAGGCTCGCAGCTACAAGGGATAACCTATGTGCTGGATGAACCATCCATTGGGCTGCACCAAAGGGACAACCACCGGCTGATTGGGGCATTAAACAACCTGCGCAACATCGGCAACAGCGTGCTAGTAGTGGAGCATGACAAAGACATTATGCTTGCAGCCGATTATTTGGTTGACATTGGCCCCAAGGCAGGTAAGTATGGCGGGCAGATTGTGGCGGCAGGCACTCCACAGGAGGTGATAGCATCCGGCTCAGAAACAGCATTATATTTAAGCGGCAGGAAAAGCATTGCAGTGCCTGCCGAACGGCGAAAGGGCACTGGGAAATTTTTGGAAGTGAAGGGTGCAACAGGCAACAACCTTAAAAATGTAAGCGTAAAATTCCCGTTGGGCGAGTTGATTGTGGTAACCGGCGTTAGCGGCAGCGGCAAATCCACGCTCATTAATGAAACGCTTTACCCCGTTTTAAGCAAACATGCCTACAATTCCCGGGTAACACCCATGCCGCACGACGCGGTAACTGGCCTGCAAAATATTGACAAAGTAATAGAGATTGACCAAAGCCCTATTGGCCGCACGCCGAGAAGCAACCCTGCGACCTATTGTGGATTTTTTACAGAAATAAGAACCTTGTTTTCGTCGGTGCCCGAAGCAAAGATTAGAGGGTACAATGCCGGGCGTTTTTCATTTAATGTAAAAGGCGGCAGGTGCGATGTTTGCGAAGGGGGTGGGATGCGTGTGATTGAAATGAATTTTTTGCCTGATGTATATGTGCACTGTGAGAAGTGCAACGGAAAAAGGTATAACCGCGAAACACTGGAAATACGTTACAAGGGAAAATCCATAAGCGATGTGCTGGATATGACAGTGGATGAAGCCTGCGGTTTTTTTGGCGCGGTACATTACTTGTACCGGAAAATAAAAGTGCTGCAGGATGTGGGGCTGGGGTACATCACTCTTGGGCAAAGCGCCGTAACGTTGAGCGGCGGCGAAGCCCAGCGTGTTAAACTGGCAACCGAACTTGCAAAAAGAGACACAGGCAAAACGTTTTATATTTTGGATGAGCCGACCACGGGCCTGCATTTTCAGGATATACAACATTTGCTGGATGTGCTGACCAAACTGGTTGACAGGGGCAATACTGTTTTGGTGATTGAGCATAACCTTGATGTAATTAAAGTAGCCGACCATATTATTGATATTGGCCCAGAAGGCGGCGATGGCGGCGGAAAGATATTGTTTGAGGGCACACCCGAAGAGATGGTAAAAAATGCAAACACACATACATCCAAATATCTGAAAATAGAATTCGGTTTGTGAGTTGCGGGCGCGTGCTTTTTAAAATCCGCTCATTTATTCAGCTCGCAACATCCAGGATCAGATTACCCCGGGAAACAGTTGGCCGAGCTATATTATAAAAGAGCCAACGAAGGTTTATTGGCAATAACCAAAGTTTTAGTTGCGGTTAGCCGCCATTGAAGAATTTAGGCCCGCCGCCAAACCGGATGCTCAGCGTAAGGAATATGGTAGTATAAGAATCATTTTGGGTTGGATCCCCCCTTTCGATACCTGCCCTAACTTTCCATGGCGTTAGTGACCTTTCATATAGCTGTTTGGCAAGTATAGCCTGGCTTGGGCTAAGATATTTATCAAACAAACTGGGGTCAACATAAACACCTGAAACATCGTCAATATAGTCAGTAAAAGTATGGCGGAAGGTAATCCCTGCGGACATAGCAATATTGTTCGTAAAATAAATTTTCAGGCCAACGGTAAGGGGAATATATAGCTGCAAGCGATGGTAATTCTTGGGAAATGGTAAATGATTAAACGTGTCAATACCAGCAAAACCCTCTCCCTCGGTGCGCAGGGGCTTCAGGTTAACCCACTGGCCCTGATACATGGTTTGAGGATTGAAATGGAATAAACCCAGCCCCAAGCCTATGTAAGGAGCTATCTTATGTATTTCCACTTCTTGGTCAAACATCATTACGGGGAAAATTTCAGCGCTCAAATTGCCCTCAAGTATCCTTGAGCGAAAGCTCAGGTTGCGGTAATACCTCCACCGTTCCTCATAACCTATATTTTTGATAAGGCTGTCAGCACCGTCTACATTAGTGTAATTCAACCCAAATTTTAGTGAGAGCCAACTGTAAAAAAAGTAATTAATAAAGCCGCCGACCAAAGGCCTGGTAGTTATGCTATTAAAGTCCTTTATAAAAGGCTGTCCTATTCCCCTGTTGCCGCCAAGGTCGCCAAAAAAGGCATTAGCCCCAACAATTGGTCCGGTTTCCCAATGCCCGGTAATATCTTCAAGCTCGTCTTCGTACTGTGCCTCGCTTTTGATTGCGAGAAAAAGCGTAAAAAAAAAGGAGATTGATATTGGAAATACGCAACGAGCAAATTTATTCATCAAACAGGGATTAATCGCTGACTATAAGCCCATAAAAATATAAACGTTTTTGGGTAGTTGGTATTAAATTATTTTAATATGATTATGTATGATGTTGACTGTTGGGTAATATATCGAGCATTTTGAGCTTCAAATTTTAAAAAAAATTCTCAAATGTAAGCTGCATTTTCCTCAATTCAGCTTATTTCAATGTAGAAATCAGACGAATTGTTTTTATTGCAATAAAAATGCAAACAAAGGTTAACCGCCATAGTAGAATTTAGGCCCGCCGCCAAACCGTATACTGAGCGTTAAGAACATTGTGGTGTAAGAATCATTCTGGCTTTTGTCGCCCCGCGCTATCCCTGCCCTTACCTTCCAAGGGGTAAGCGACCTTTGATACAATTGTTGGGCAAGTATAGCCTGGCTTGGGCTCAGGTATTTACTAAACAAGCTGGGGTCAACATAATAGCCTGAAACATCGTCAATATAATCAGTAAAAGTATGACGGAAGGTAATGCCCACAGACATTGCAATCTTGTTGGTAAAATAGACTTTCAGCCCAACGGTAAGGGGTATATACAACTGCAAGCGATGGTAATTCTTTGGAAATGGTTTGCCATTGGACGTGTCAATACCCGAAAAACCCTCTCCTTCGGTATGCAAGGGTTTCAGGTTAACCCACTGGCCATCGTAAAACGTTTGGGGGTTAAAATGAAACAGTCCCAGCCCCAATCCAACATAGGGGGCTATCTTATGTATTTCCACATCATGATCAAACATCATCACTGGGTAAATGTCAGCGCTCAAACTGCCTTCAAATATCCTTGAACGAAAACTTAAGTTGCGGTAATACCTCCAGCGCTCGGCATCACCCGTATTTTTAATCAGGCTGTCGGCGCCATCAACATTGGTATAGTTCAGACTAAATTTTACGGAAAGCCAGCTATAGTAAAAATAATTAATAAAACCGCCGACCAAGGGCCTGGTCGTCGGGCTGTTAAAGTCTTTTACAAACGGACGGCCTATCCCACGAGTACCGCCAAGGTCGCCAAAAAACGCGTTCTCGCCAATAGTCAGGCCAGCTTCGTAATGACCGGTAATATCTTCAAGCTCGTCTTCGTACTGAGCTTCACTTCTAATCGTGAGAAAAAGTGTAAAACCTAAGGTTAGTAACACTGGCAAACAGCCATGTACAAATTTTTTCATCGGGAAAAAATTAAATTACGGATTATTATTACGGATTAATTACCGGCAAATATAGGTATTTTTTTGAAGAAAATATTAAATTCTTAACATATGAATATGCTCAATGCCATCTTCGACATAGATATCTCTAACTTGTTGAAAGTCAAAGCTTTCGTAAAATTTTTTTAAATAAAGCTGGGCACCGATTTTAATTGGATTTTTACCAAAAATTAAGGCGCATTTTAATATAGCGTTTTGCAGCAACAGCCTGCCTGCGCCGCCGCCCCTATAGGCAGGTGATGTTATTATACGGCCTATCGACATTTCTTCGTAGGTTATTCCTGGTGGCACCAGCCGTGCGTAAGCAACAAGATTTTCGTTGTGCCAAGCCGCCAGATGATAGCAAAACTGGTCTTTATTGTCTGCGTCCTGGAACACGCAGTTCTGCTCAACCACAAAAACCTGCATGCGCAGTTGCATAATAGCGTACAATTCATGCACACTCAACTCCTCAAAAGTTGTGCATTTCCACGTGAGGTCCATCAGTTGACATACTGGTTTAAAAAGTCAGCAATCTTATTATACGTGTCGGAAAGGTTTGCGTCTGTCCAGCCATGGCCCTCTCCTTGGTAAATGATGAAGCTGTTTGGTACATTAAACGACTGTAGCTTTGCTTGCAGGCGCACACTTTCATCAATCGGCACAATGTCATCTGAAGTGCCATGGAATATTATTGTAGGGGGGGATGTTGCTGAAATATAGTTTATAGGGCTTGCCTGTGCATACAGCGATGAATCCCCCACTGCGCTTACGCCCATAAAGTTAATGAGAACGGGCTGCGAAAGTTGCGGGAACGGGTAATCAAAAAACAGCCAATGAAGATCCACGGGGCCAAAAAGATCAACAACGGCCTTCACGTTGCCGGATGCATTGTTGTTATAAGCCTCTAACATAGCCAAGTGCGCGCCCGCACTTGCACCCGCGAGCACTAATTTTTGAGTGGTAACATCAAAGTCAGCCGATCTGGTGTTGATATATGCAACAGCGCTGGCAACATCGTTTACCGCAGCCGGGTAGTTGTTTTTATTCCCGGCAGCAAGGCGGTAGTTTATGTTGAAAAAAGCATAGCCGGGCAATTTGGCCTCAAGGGTGACAACCGCACTATTAAAATCAGTTTTATCCCCGCCATCCCAGGAGCCTCCATGCACCATTACGATAACTTTGGTTGTTGATGTGCTTCTGCCGGGCGGCAAATAAACATCCATCGTTTGGGCGGGATCGCTGCCATAGGCCACGTTCATTATATTCTGTTGCTTTGAGGCATCATATACTATAGGGCCAGGGGCACTTTTTTTGCACGATGCGGCGAACAACCCGAAAACGAGAATCCAATAAATTCTTTTAATATTATTAAACATCATAATGCATTTTGTTTTGGAAGCGAAGAAAAGTCCATAGTCCATTGCCCATAGTCCATGGCAATAAAAACCCGAATATTTTAGTCTTCTACTGACGGCGATACCCTTTCTCTACGCGAAAGTAATTCCTTATTGCTAATTGTGTAACGCCGCTCGTCATTTTAGTAATCAAATCAAAGCTGCAAATAGCTCCACAAAATTAAGCATGGCTTGGCATAAGCGTGGTTTAAACGCTCACCTGCTGGGGGATGGAACGACCGGAAGGCTTTCGTTGCCGGTTTCATTTACACTTTGAACAGCAAAAAAATAATTATCCTTCGACATGGGCAGTGTAATGTCAGTTGTTGTCGTAAAAATTTTTTTCGTCCAGAACGCGCTGGTAGTTTCGCGCACCAGCACATAGTAACCTTTAACGCTGCCACTTTTGGGCGCCGTCCAAAAAAGGCGGGTATCATTGCTCAAATCCTTCACATCAACTTTTACATTTTGCGGCATGGCGGGTGCTTTGCTCAAATTAGCGAGGTTGGCCAGGTTTAAGCACGTGTTCTTTCGCAGGTATTCAAAATCCATAAATTGCGCCATATCGCCATATTGAATGTTATTTTCCATCCGCACATCCTGGTGCTGGTGGTAATAATTTTCATTCATTTCAGTAATACGTATAGCGGCAAAACCATTTTCAACATAGGGCGTATGGTCGCCGCCGCGCAAAAAACGGTCGTTGCGGTAAACCATCACCACCTGCAGGTTGTCCACATAACGCTCGCCGGTTTCTTTTACATACCGGGCTAGTTGCCTTGCCTTCCCATCATTTTCCAGGCCAAGCTGTCTTATATTTTTGGCGGTTTTGTCCAGTTCATAAAATGGCAAGCCTTCGCTGAAAACCCTTATTTGTGTGTTATTAATAATATTGGTGCCGCTGCTGTTGTTGCTGCCCATAATATCGTTGTTCAGCACAGCCTCGATATTAATGTTGTCTTTTTTGCATTTTTCGGCCATGTGGTAGGCGCCGAGCAGGCCCTGCTCCTCGCCGCTCACGGTAATAAAAATAATGGTTGCGGGAAAACTGTGTTTGCTCATTATCCTCGCGCATTCCAAAACGGCCGCGCTGCCGCTTCCGTCGTCGTTGGCCCCCGGCGCATCGCCTGTCCTGTCCATTACATTGCTGCGTCGGCTGTCCAAGTGCCCGCTTATCAAAAAAATGCGGTCGTCACTCGGGTCTGCGCCTTTCAGGGTGGCTATTACATTGCCCATAAACACAGCGCTGTCAATACGCTTGCCGTCGGGCTGCAGGGTAAATGTGTCAATATAGGCAGTAAGCCTGCCGCTGCTTTGCTGTGCAAAACGGTTGAACTGGCTGAACACCCAACTGCGTGCTGCGCCGATTCCGCGCGAACTGCTGCTGTTTGTACTAATGGTGCTCCTCGTGCCAAAACTAACCAATGTGTTGATGTATGAATGGAGCGAATCTGCGGAAACTTCTTTCAGCATTTGCTCAATTTCAGGATCCCGGTTAATGATGGTTTGAGCAAAAATAGCCGAGCAGGCACATAACATTATCAGACAAAAAAGAATGTTTCTCATTGCAGAAGTTTTAAATATGGTCATTAAGTCATTGGTCAATAGGTCATTAAGTTATGGCTGGAAGAAAAAGCATCAAATAGTAACATTACAATTTAAAAATAAATGCTCCCTTAGTGACCAATGACTTATTGACCAATGACTTGTCTTATTGTTGCAATATACAAATCAGATACCATCAAACAATAGCGGAAAAAACTGCCCCTGCATTTTTTCGCCCTTTGGCACGGGCGGCACGCCGTTAAGCAACACATCGTTGCTGTCGGACTTTACCCCGTCTTTAAAAACGTTTATCACAAACGCCCTTCTTGGCTTTTCGCTTTTGTTTTCGCCGGAGCCGTGTAGTGTAAGCGAATGATGAAAAATTGCTTCGCCGGCTTTTGTTTCAACGGGTATGGGCTTAAATTCCTTTTGTTGCTGCGGAGTAAGGTAATCCATAATACCCATCATATTGCCGGCCAGGTCTGGTTTCTCCAGCAGGCCCCAATGCTGACTACCCGGCACGTATTGCAGGCACCCATTCTCCTCTGTACTGTCATCCAGCCCGCACCAGCAAGTAAGGTGGGCAACCGGCGTGGTACGTGTCCAGTAGCTGTAATCCTGGTGCCAGGCAACCACGCCCCCTTTTTTGGCAGGTTTGTAAAACAACTGGTCGTGCCAAAACCGCACCGGCACATTGCCCAGCAACTGGCTGGCGGCCATTACAAAACGGGGGTTCCATAACACATCATGAAAACCCGGCGTTATGCGCCATGCACCCAGTGCATGAAACAATATAGTGTTTATGTCGGAAGATTCATTGCTGTGAAACTCGTAAAAAAGGTTGTGCCCGGGGTGGTGGGTATCGGTAATTTCATTCAGGTCTTCACGCAGCTTTTCAATCTGTGCTTCATCAAGCATTTTTACGCCGGCCAGGTAGCCATTTTCGTTGAAAAATTCAATTTGATCCTGTGTTAGCTTCAATTCCTCCCAGCCTTCCTTTGTTTCGGGCCATTTGAATAAGTTGCTTACAAGATGGTGGATGGTGCTTAAGTCTTGTGCAGGCATGGCAAACAATTTTGGATAAAAATACAGGATTTTTGGTGATGTGGTGTTTGCGACACATTAACAAACATTTTTTTCATCGCCGCAACAAACGTGCATAAAAGCCAGTCATATTACCGTTAACCAACAAAATAAACGGATTATATGAAACAGCTATTGTCTTGCATGTGGATGTTTGCGGCCGTTGCTATCCTTATGCCATCCTGTAAAAAAAATATGGCAACCAAAGATGTTACCAGTACCATTATGTTACCCGCCGGCGGTTCCGCGGTGGTTGAGGCAAACAACCAGTTCGCTTTTAAATTTTTACAATCTGCGCTACAAAATGATTCTTCCACCAACACAAACAAACTTATTTCACCCTTAAGCATATACCTCGCTTTGAGCATGGTATATAATGGTGCAGACGGTGCCACGCAAGACTCGATGGCCGCAGCGCTGCAAATGGAGGGTATCGATATCAACAACCTGAATGCCGCATGCAAAGCGCTGATACAACAATTGCCTGTGGAAGATAATGAGGTGCAGCTTTCCATTGCCAATTCTATTTGGTATAACAATGTTGGCTTACAACCGTTGCAAAGCTTTTTGGATGTTAACAGCAATTATTTTAGTGCGGCGGTACAGGGCTTGAATTTTAACGACCAGTCTTCAGTTAATACCATCAATACATGGGTATCAAACAATACGCAAGGTAAAATAACACAGATTATTCAAACCATCAGCCCCAGCGACTTGATGTACTTGATAAATGCCATTTATTTTAAGGGCGGCTGGCAATATGCATTTAAAACATCAGACACTTACAACGATAACTTTAACCTACAGGGTGGCACCACAGTAAATGTGCCTTTTATGAAGGAAAGTATAACGACCAATATATACTATAACAACCAATTGCGTTTAATTGAGTTGCCTTATGGCGGGGGTAATAGTTACAGCATGTATATAGCCGATAACCCCACGGCATTGGCGACTAACCCGGTAAACATAAACCAATTTGCCGCCGGCCTTAATGAAACGGGTTTGAAAACTGCCATTACCGGTGTGCAAAAAACGACGGTGACCCTTGAAATGCCGAAATGGGAATCTTCCTATTCGATAGACGATTTTAGACCCGAACTTGCGGCGCTGGGTATGGATATTGCGCTGGGCACAAGCGCCGACTTCTCCAAAATGTACAGTTCCCCTGTGTATATTTCAAAAGCCATACATAAAACGTATATAAAGGTTGATGAAGAGGGCACCACTGCGGCTGCTGTAACTGCCATTGGGATACAAGAAACAGATGTTGGCCCAGCAAGCATCTACCAGCTTAACCACCCGTTTGTGTACGTTATCGCAGAAAAGCAAACTGGCACAATTCTGTTTACGGGGATATTGAATGACCCATCTAAATAGTCCATGGTAATACAAGCGGATGTGAATGCGGGTGGGTTGGAGATGGCCTATGGTTACTTGATGACGCTTGTCATTTAATCAGGGATAGTCTTGTACATTTTTAGGATAGCTATTTTATAAGATATCTATCATTGGCGTTCTGCAATGGCAGCCACCATCAAATATATCAACAGTAAAAAGGCTGCTGTAATAACCAAGCCAATCAGGGCGACAACAACGACCCGGCCGGCCGAGTATACGTCGCCTCCTTTTTCGATATGCTCGTTTATCAAATTGCCTTGGTAATGCCTTGCCGCCAATCCTGCGACAATGGCATAAATTAAGGGGTAGGCAAGCGGCGGGATCCGATCAAGAAAAGGTATAAATGTCGCGGAAACCAAAAGTATAAAAATTAATATAGCCACAACCCAGGTTACAGTTGCTTTTCGCCTTTCACCAAGCACCTTAAAATTCTCGGCAAGCATGAAAGCGCCTACGGCAATCCCTCCAAAAAAAGTGGCAATCCTAATACTAAGGGTGCTGTAAACTTTCCCTTCAGGAACTTCCTCCAGTTGAATATCTGACATGCGATTTTTTTTAAAGTCCATGGTTTATAGTTCATAGTCCATGGCAAGAAAATACGATTTAAGTGCTGATGAAATTAATACAAAGTACAGATAAAAGAAACGCGCTGCCTTTTACCATGGGCTATTGACCCCGCCCGGATGAACCCCGTCCGAACGGAACGGACGGGCGTTCAGACGGGCATGGACTTTGGACTACTTCAGTACCCATACTTCTCCTTCCATCTGCTTTTCAAAAACTTGCGCAGTTCCTCTTCACGGGCGTTATTGCCCGGCTCGTAAAATTGTGCGCCAGCTATCGCGGAGGGCAGATATTCCTGCTCGCTAAAATTGCCCTCAAAGCTATGGCTGTATTTGTATCCTTTGCCATAGTCAAGGTTTTTCATAAGCCTGGTGGGCGCGTTGCGAATATGCAGCGGCACGGGCAGGTCGCCGTGTTCTTTTACAGCCGACATTGCCTTGCCAATGGCCTCCGTCGCGCTGTTGCTTTTGGCGCTTGATGCAAGGTATATCGCACATTGCGACAAAATAAGCTGCGACTCTGGGTAGCCAATTTTGTTAACCGCGTCAAAAGTGGCATTGGCAAGCAGCAATGCATTGGGATTGGCGTTGCCAATATCCTCACTGGCTAAAATCAACATGCGGCGTGCGATAAACTTTACATCCTCGCCGCCCTCAATCATGCGGGCAAGCCAGTATACGGCGGCATTGGGGTCGCTGCCACGCAGGCTTTTAATAAAAGCCGAAATAATATCGTAATGCTGCTCGCCCTGTTTGTCATAAATGGCAATGCGTTTTTGGGCAACATGCATAACCAAATCATCGGTAATGGCAGTGGTGCCCTCCTCCGAGAGGAGTCCTTTGGACAATCCCGCCTTTGGTGAAACTTTAAAACCATCCGTTACTAGTTCCAGCAGGTTAAGCAACTTGCGGGCATCACCACCGGAAATATTTATCAACGCCGCTGTTTCTTTCAATTCAATGTGGTATTGCTTCAACACCTCATCTTTTTCAATGGCTTGGTTCAACAGTTGTATGAGGTCTTTTTCATCCAAGGGCTTTAAAACATATACCTGGCAGCGGCTAAGCAAGGCTGAATTAACCTCAAACGAAGGATTTTCAGTCGTGGCACCGATAAGGGTTATAATGCCTTTTTCCACTGCGCCCAGCAAGGCATCCTGCTGGCCTTTGTTAAAGCGGTGTATTTCGTCAATAAACAATATCGCCTTGCTTTGCAGTTTGGATGCCTCTATCACCTCGCGCACCTCTTTTACCCCGCTGCTTATGGCGCTCAACTGATAGAATGGTGCCTGCAATGTATGTGCAATAATATTTGCGATGGTGGTTTTGCCTGTGCCGGGCGGCCCCCACAATATCATGGATGGTATCTTGCCCTGCTCGATTGCCGTGCGCAAAATGCTGCCCTTGCCCGTGAGGTGCTGTTGCCCTACAAGCTCGTCCAAAGTATTGGGGCGCATTCTTTCTGCAAGAGGTTGCTGCGGATTCATGCAGGAAAAGTAAGCAAAAAAAGTGCAGAAGAGAAATGGGGAGGTTTTTATGGCTGGATATGCTCGCCGATGGACTCGATGGAATGGTTGTATTGTTTGCGGATGGCTTTGAGGAGGGGAAAATCAAAAACGATAGGAAATAAAGTTGCGGGAAAAAGCAATAAAAAGAAAATAATTGTAACCGTGCGCCAAATTTGGTTCCTATTGTAACGATATTGGCTGATGTCAACTAACGCTTTGATGCCATAATAAATAAAAATTGAGAGCATGGCTAACAAAAGAAGGTTTAGGATAAAGCCAATAACAAAGTAGGTGCGTTGTGTTTTGCTAAACATCGCGTTTTGAACATAATAGGTTACGAATTTTATTGATATTACCGATTTTGCGACGATCATAAGAATAGCCAACAAAACCAAGCAAGCCGACAAAAAATCAACAATCGAATTGTGGCTGGTTATAAGCAGGTAGAACAGCATGATAAAAAATACCGCATTACAAATAATACTGTATATGCAGCAAGTATAATATATTTTCCATTTTATGGGCATAGTCATTTTTACCCTTCACATGTAAATGCCTGCGCCGGTGCCGGCTCTCAATTGGTTTGCCCAAAGGTACTGGTACTATCTTCCTCCCACCACCTCCTCGGCAAAACCAAAGCTAAGCGTCATTCCCGCGCCGCCCAAACCATTTACAATGGTTACCCCTTGTTCAGGCGAATATACAAAATCTGTTTTGCCATCTGTTTTTTTGGGATATATGCCGTTCCAGCTTTGGAGCAGTCCCCAATTTTTAAACACGGCAAATTCTTTCAAATAGTCTATCACCAACTGGTTGATAAAATGCTTGTCGAATGGGTCGTGCACAAGACCATACTCATGGCTGTCGCCAATGGTAAGCTCGCCTTCGGCATTTTGGGAAACCATTACATGTATCCCCCACTTCATGTAGTCAGGCAACGTTTCTTCATAATATTTTTTAAGCAAGGGAAGAGATGACGCCGCTTCAAAAGCTTTGTAATGTATAAGGGATAACCCTCCGCACAATGATGGGCCAATGCGCCAGTTGCCCTCCTGCGCCACAAAACGCATCATCTGCAGTTTACATTTTGTAAAATTGTTAGTGGCAAATACTTTCGGGTAAAGGGTTTCAAACTCGGCACCGCTACATACATAAATTTCATCCGCGCTCCAGGTTTGTTTGCCAGATTTTACATGGGGATATTCAACCTGAGTGATAGCAGTATTGAAATGAAAGGCAACACCATATTTTTCTTTTAGATAACCGGGTATTTTTTCAACCGCCACCCTTGATTCTACAATCATATCATCGGCGCTCCATAATGAGCCCATAAGTCCTTTGGGGTTTATCGCTTCTGTTTTTTGCAGTGTTTCCTCGGGTGTTAATACGGCTACTGGCCTGTGTGCTTTAGTTGCTTCAACAAATTCATTGATAACGGTCAGTTCAAGGTCGTTATACACTGCATGCAGGCTGCCAACCTCGTTATACCATAGCCCTGCTTCATCACAAACTTTTTTCCATATTGACTTTGAGCGCATGGCTCTTTCATACATATGTCCCTCGGGCTGGCCTATAGGCCATATCATCCCAAAATTCCTGATGGAAGCGCTTACGGCTTTTTCATTTCTTTCAAAAACGGTAACATTATATCCTCTCCCTGCAAGGCTTCTTGTTATAGCCAG
>Ga0207091_1191_pt1 | contig 13872 bp, 12 predicted proteins | sample Alteio_BWMinHeat_47_FD_153534 | JGI IMG/M metagenome (GOLD analysis project Ga0207091, IMG submission 153534) | Enriched cells from forest soil in Barre Woods Harvard Forest LTER site, Petersham, Massachusetts, United States -... | ecosystem: Environmental > Terrestrial > Soil > Temperate forest >... | reverse complement strand
CATGTTTGTGCCAACAAGAGCCGAGACAGGAATCGTTGCAGTTGCCCATTCACCGTTACGCACCAGGCCGTATGTCGTCGTATTTGCCGGGAAATTTACCCAGTTTTGATTTGTATAGGTGTCTTGAATGCCGATGTTGAAAGCCACGTTGGCGGGGATCTTGATTTTGAGTTTGACATTACCTGTAGCAAACTTGCTCATATCGTGGACTTGTCTGGATTCAACGCTGCCGCCGAACCATTGGCCAGGTGCCGTATACGACCAAGCGATAACATTGCTTCCTTCAAACGCCGGGATGTTACCCGCTGCCATGGAAGCCGTATTCCAGTTCCAGATATCCGAGCTTGTGCCTGCCACTTCTTTATTGTTCACAGGTGTGTTGTCGGTGAACACGCCGAACTGTCCTACTTCCGGCACTGTCTGGTTGCCCAGCTTTACAGAACCCTTGCCATCCAGTTGATAGACGCGTACGTAATCGACATACATCGTCGACGGCAGCGGCGCGGTTACTTGCCCAGGGGCTGCCGCGTCGGTGAAATTGCCGCCTACTGCCAGGTTGAATATCAAATAAAACGGATTCTGCAGCGACGCAGAATTAACAGGCAGCGGAGCCGCATACATATCATGCTCAACACCGCCGTCGATAACCGTGAAACGCATTTGAGTATCGGTCCAGTACAGGCGATATATGACGAAACGATTAATCAGAGGGGTTGCAGCCGTATAGGCATTCTTGGTCTGCCATGCTGTCGAGGCTGCACAGCTTGGATTGCCGGTAACGCAAGCTGTCGTTTGATAAGTAATGACGTTGGAAGCGACATAGTTATTGATAGGTGCATTTGGCGCGAGGGAGCTAGCCCGGTTCGCAGCGCTATGACCCATTTCCATGATGTCGATTTCGCCGTTCAGCGGCCATGTTTGCGGGCTGGTTCCCAGCATCCATGCCGCCGGCCACAGGCCTGTTCCCACTTGCGGTGCGCTCACGCGCATCTCAACCATGCCGTACTGAACCTGCACGTGGTTCAATGATGTAATTTTTCCTGAAGTGAATGAGTTGGTGCCTGAAACCTGCGCCATCGCCTTGATTGCCAGCGCGCGGGTTGCCGGTTCAAACGGAACGTTTTGAATCGAGACATTACTCGGGCTGTAGGTTTCTAGTTCCTGATTTCCAAAGCCGCACAGACTTGGGCAGCCATTGCCGTTGACTACATTCCAGACGTTAGGGTCGAGTGTAGTGCCGTTAAATTCTTCCGCGTAAAGCAGACTGCCGATCACAGGACTCGTGACACTTGCCATCGCCTGCGCGCCGCACATCATCATGATGCTTGCGGATATTGCCGTTAAAGCGAATTTTTCTTTTGTACGAAGATTATTTTTTTGCTTGTTCAAGATGACTCCTCTTTTTTACTGTTTATTTAATATGCATTCAAACTATCTGGCGTGTTGAAAGTAATGCAGCCAGATATGGACTCATGCACAAAGAACCAATTGGAAATTTATTGCCTTTCAATAAGTCGCGGCGACTTGAAAAAGAGCTGCGCTGTTTATGGCTTCAATTCTGTGAGCCATGTGCCACGGATTATCGGAACGCGAACACCATTGGATTAGTGTTCGCATGGCTGGATTGTACGTAGCAATTTCAATAACGGAATGACTGAGATTGCTATTCATGCGGTGATATTGTCAATTCCGATGTGTTTCAAAAACTCGATTTTTTTGAATGATGCGCGCAAAAAAAATGATCAATCTCACGACGCAGATTTTTTTATTTATGTGTGAACACGCAGCAACAGCACGTCCAACGTCACTGGACTGCGACTGGTCTGTAGGGGAGCCAGATTTGAATCAGATTCGAATGATAAATCAGGACGAGAGAATAAAGATTTGTCGAGCATCCTCAACTGATGAGAATGAGCATGACCATTGGAAGTAATAATTAAATTAACAATTGCACCAACTATCGAATTAACAATTGGGGTGACAATTATTTTTTATCGCCACGGCAGCATCGCCATGATGTCGGAAGCGGCTAGTGCCTTGCTGAAATAAAACCCCTGATACTGATCACAGCCCTGTTCAGTCAAAAAGGCCAGTTGCTCCGCATCTTCCACACCCTCCGCAATCACCTTCATCCGAAGGCTGTGCGCCAGCGCGATAATCGCGGTCACGATTGCAGCATCATCAAGGTCGGCTGCGATGTCCATGACGAAGGAACGATCTATCTTCAGACTGTCGATCGGAAATTGTTTGAGATAACTGAGACTGGAATAACCGGTCCCGAAATCATCAATGGAGATTTCGAGGCCCATCTCCTTCAACTGGTGCAGCGTCTCTATCACCTCATCGGTATTTTCCATCAGGATGCCCTCGGTAATTTCCAGTTCGAGGAAGCGCGCTTCAACTCCTGTCTCGTTCAAGATACGCACGATGGTTTCGACTAGGTTTTTTTGATGAAACTGCCTGGCGGAGAGATTGACCGCCACACGCGGAACGACATATCCCGCGTCCTGCCATGCTTTCAACTGCAGGCAGGTGGACTTCAATACCCACTCCCCTATCGGCACAATGAGGCCGGTCTCTTCTGCGAGGGGAATGAATTTGAGCGGCGAGGTCAAACCATGTTGCGGATGCTGCCAGCTCAGCAATACTTCCATGCCCGCTATTTCGCCGTTGGCAATTCCGACCTTGGGTTGGAAATACAATCTGAATTCGTTGCGTGCCAATGCATGGCGCAATTCCGAACCCAGCGAATGCCTCTCCGCCGCCATCGCATTCATTTTCGGCGTAAAGAACTGGCAGTTGTTGCGTCCGCTTTCCTTGGCGTGGTACATCGCGATATCGCTGTTCTTCAACAACGTATCGACGTCTTCGCCATCGTCCGGGTAAATTGCGATGCCGATACTGGCACTGATGTGCAGCTCGTTCCCCTTCACCTGGTACGGCTCGGTCAATGTCTCCAGCAATGCCTGGCCCAAGGTCCCTGCGTCCTGGATGTTGCCGATGGTCGGCAGCAGGACTATGAATTCGTCACCGCCCTGGCGCGCCACCGTATCTTCATCGCGCATGCTGGGCAGGAGCCTGTCGGCTACTTCGATCAACAGGAGATCACCGACGTCATGCCCCAGCGAATCGTTGATGGTCTTGAACTGATCGAGATCGATGAACAAGACGGCAGCCCGGTCGTGACTGCGGCGGTTGTGCGCCAGCGCCTGCTGTATGCGATCCTGCAGCAGGTTGCGATTAGGCAGACCGGTCAGCGCATCGTGCGTGGCCATGTGCATCATTTTCTGCTCGGCTTGCTTGCGCTCGGTGATGTCGATACTGATCGAAATGAAGCGTGCGACTTTTCCCTCATCGTCCTTGAGCGGCACGATCGCGGAATCTTCCCAATACAAGGCGCCGGTCTTGGTGCGGTTGCAAATCTCGCCGCGCCAGGTTTCGCCCCTGACGATGGTGGACCACAGATCACTGAAGAAGCTGATCAGGTGCACGCCGGAATTCAGGATGCGATGATCCTGTCCCTGCAGTTCGTCGCGGCTATAGCCGCTGACTTCGGCAAATTTTTCATTCGCCTGGATGATAGATCCTGACCTGTCCGTCACCGAGACCAGCGCATGCTGATCGATCGCCTGTAGATAGGTGGACAGCTCCGTGAACGCACGCTCCACACCTTGCTTGGCGAGCAGCAAGGCATTGGCATCACGGGTCTCTTGCTCGGAGCTGACGAGTTGTTGTTGCGTATGCTGCAGTTGGCGATAGGCGTCGGCATTGTCGAGTGCAACCGCCGTGTAAGCGGCCAGGGTTTGCAGCATGTCGACATGCATGGGCTGGTAGCCGTTTTTCTTGATGCTATGGACGCTGATGGTTCCCAGCACCCTGCCCTTGATAATCATCGGCGCATAAATCAGCGAGAGCGGCTTGGTCTGCGTCAGGCCATCGTCGAAATTGGCCATCACGACCTTGGTGAGCCCCGCTCTATCAATGTATTTTTCGTATTCGGTTTCAATGTCGTTGATCTCGACCTCGGTCCGGTGCGTGATGCACCACACCGCAAGCTGGTTCGGATCGTCCATCGAGCGGGAGTATGTATTGCCGCGTTTACCGTGTTCAAGGTAAAAGGGAAATTCGATCAGCCGCTGCTCTTCCCGATATATGCCGATCGCAAATACGTCCGCGTCCATCAGCTGATGCACATAGCGATATACGCTGCGCATGATGGCTTCGCTGTCGAGCGTCGCGGTGATCTCGCGTCCGATGTCGCTCAGGACCGAAATATTTCGATGCGCCTTTTCGACGTTTTCTTTTTGTTGTTCAACTTCAGACAAACTGCTTTCAAGCGCGTTCTTGGCCGACTCCAGTTCTCTCGTACGGTGCGATACCCGTTGTTCAAGATCCTCGTTGCTGCGCTCCAGTTGCTCCTGTATCGACACATGCTCGAAGTTACTCAAGATTTGTTCTGCAAGGCTGCCTATGTGGCTGCCAAACAGCACGTCTTCGCGGGTCCAGTTACGCTGCTTCTCGGCCTGCCCGAAACTGATCATGCCGACGCTGTTGCCGCGCAGGCGCAACGGCACTTCCAATAACGATCGGACCTGCGCCGGTTCCAATAGCGGTCGAATTTCCTGGGCGGCAGGATGCAAACGAACATCATGAACTACCAGCGGTTCCGCCAGGGAAGCCTGAAATTGGCTGTAATACGGCATTGTCGCAGGGTCTAGCATATACCCGCTTGCAAACCCGGTTTCTGCCGGACCGGCCAAGGTGTGACATATGATTTCTTCAGTCGTATCGTTACGCAACCAGACCGCGATGAATTCAATGTCCAGGATATCCATCGCAGCTTTGGCGACATGCAGAAACGCGGGTGCGAGCTGCGCCTTCTGGATGATGGGGTCGGACGACAGCTCCAGCAGCTTTTCGCTGGGGGATTTTTCCGACAGATCGTACTGCTGCAGATAGCGCAAACGATCGGGCGCACTGAGCTCGCTCTTTAACTTGAATTCGAGATCCATGTGCTTGCGCGCATATAGCAGCGCGGAAGCGTTGTCACCGCGCCGCTCGGCAAGATTCGAGAGCGCGGCACAACACGCAGCCTGCTGTGGCCGGGTTCCTATCCGGGTGGCTATCGCCAACGCCTCTTCGTATTTCGAATACGCTTCATCAAGCTTGTTCTGCTTGAGGAGAATTTTGGCGAGGGTTTGGAGTGCTGCGCCTTTCAGCCAGAAATTGCAGCAGACGCTGGCCAGCTCGATTGCGTTTTGGACGAGTGTAATTGCCTTGGGCATGTCCTGTTGTTCTAACGCTATCTTGCCCAGGTGCCAGTATGCATCGGGAATATATTCCTTGATGTCGCCGCGCAGAGCTTCTGCGAGTGCAAGCTGAAACTGGTCGTATGCAACGTCTATCTGACCGACTGCAGAATAGCTTACGCCCAAATTGAGGGCGAGCTTGCTAGCAAGATAAGGATCGTCTACCGTGCTGAGCAACGCACCGGCGTCGCGAAAAAAACGGCCGCTGGTCTTCCGATCGCCGAGTGCTTCATATATCTGGCCCAGACCGATCCGTGCTTCAACCACCGATTGCACGTCCCCCGTCAAATTGTACATATCGATGCAGCGTGCCCAAAGGCGCATCGATTCGCGATATTCTCCCTGTGCATATCGAACCCGGCCTATGGCTTCCAGCATTCGACCAGCTTGCCTGGGCAGGTTATTGTTCTCGGCGAAGTGCAAGGCGTTGTGCAGCTCGTCATTCATGACGCCGGCCTCACCCAGCCGCTCCAGTGTGAAATAACGCTGGTACAAGGTATCGAGCTGAAGACTACCGTTATTTCTGGACGCGGCCTCCTGCTCAAGTGCCGCATACAATTGTATGGCGATACGCGGGTGGCGCCGCGCGGTACGTTCAATACGGTTTAGAACGCTATTCATTCGCCGGTTTCCGAATCATAGGTGCTCATCGCTATCGATGGTCCTGCACTTATCCAGTGCAGGAATATGCTCCAAAGGTATTTTGTAGCACGGTAAATTTCATTGTCACTATTTTGCACGAAAATGTCGAGCAACATCATAGTGAACAGCAATCATTGCCTACAGGACTGAAATCAGGTGAATAGCGGCTCATCGCGGCTTTCGCCGACGATGGACTAAATGAGCAAATATTCAACTAGTTGGTAACGGGATGATAGCGCTGGCGGTTGACGTATACCTGCTGGTGGTGGATACATCTGCATGTTCGTTCGCAAGCCATCCCGCTCATGAGGACATGCGGTCGCAATCCATGATTTTGCTTCTTAAGTGAACCAGCGCACGGAAAGATTTCCCTGGTGCGGCTAATCTTGACGCTTCACATACAGTAGGAGAGATCATGAAAACAAGTCAAATAATCGTTGCCAGTCTGGTTACCGCTACCGCGTTGCTGAGTGGCTGCGCACATACTGACCGCGCCCCTGTCGCGTCGACAACATACAACGCTCCTGCATATGCAAGTTCATACGGCGTTGTGGACTCGATACAGGTGGTTGCTACCAGCAGCGGCGGCTCCACTCTCGGAACTGTAGCGGGCGGCGTTGTCGGCGGCCTGCTTGGTCATCAAGTTGGCGGTGGCAGGGGCAATACCGCAGCGACGGTCGCAGGTGCAGTAGGCGGAGCCGCAGTGGGTAACGAAATGAGCAAAAACAATCAGGGTAGTGCGTATCAAATTGGCGTTCGCCTGGACGACGGAACCTATCAAACGATACAACAAGACAGCATTGCAGATCTGCGCGTAGGAAATCGTGTCCGGATTGAAAATGGGCGCGCATACCGCTATTAGTTTTCTTGCGTTAAAAATTTTCCGGGCCAATGCGCAGTTCACGTTTGACCCGGTGCTTTCTGCCACGGGGCACCTGAATCGGTGCCCAATACGCTGCGAGGACCTGGCGTTGCGATACAAATTGCTGTCAACGTGAGCAGTTCAGTTCAAGGAGTGCGCCATGGGACTTGGATTACTTCTTTTTTTGATATTAAGCGGGGTTCTGATTGCCGTATTACCGGCTTGGCCGCATAGTAAAAGCTGGGGTTATGGTCCCTCCAGTGTCGCGGGACTGGTGACCGCGGTGCTGCTGGCGATGATAGTGATGGGTTGCACCTGAAGTCGCCATCCAAATAGAAGCGCGTAGGCTTTGTCCATTCGAGCGCACATCTTGCGTAGTGTCATACAGATTTTGCTGTATGACATATCCATCGTCCATTACTTCCCGTCTGGCGTCTGGCATGCGGGACATCATTGAATACTCTCTCCAGATAAAAACTCAGCTTCAAACTTCCGGTCGCAATTTACACACTTCCCACACACTTGATTTTTATCATTCAGTCGTAATGAGATGTGTTCGCTAACGCGCAGACATTTTGTCAATATTTCTCTACTGTTAAACCGTGAGAAAAAAACTTCTGCAGTTCATATTTCCACGCACCGGAAATACCTCATTATCAAAAGGAAACATCATGACAAAATCAATTTCGAAGATTACAGCAGGCATCCTGGCAGGAGCAATTTTGATTGCATCAACCGGATGCTCTGATATGTCCCGTAAGGACAAAAACACCGCTATTGGCGCGGGCGTCGGTGGTGTAGCGGGCGCAGTACTCACGAATGGCAGTGCGGCCGGCACCATAGGCGGAGCAGCCGTAGGCGGCGTCATTGGCAATAAAACCAGTAAATAAATTGATGAACGCGGCTTGTATTTCACCGCGTTCATAACTAACGCATTTTCCAGACCGACAGCAGGTTGGTTGTAAATGCTGATCCAGTTTTCAGACAGGCAAATTCAACTCACGAAAGGAAAATTAATATGCTGTACACAATCGCAGTCGTTCTCGTCATTCTCTGGCTCCTGGGCATAGTCACTTCTTATACCGTAGGTGGCTTCATCCATATTCTTCTGGTGCTCGCCATTATCGCGATTCTGGTTCGCGTCATCAGCGGAAACAAACCGCTATAGCAATACAAAATCCGGTATATAAAAATCCAGCCCGTCAGACGGACTGGATTTTTATATACCGGATGGTGCCTATCGGTATACGAACTTGCGCTGATTCTCTTTTCAGCTTTAGTGCAATTTTTTTGCTGCGTCCTTGATGGACTCTTTCGCGTCACCGGCGCTCTTTTGCGCTTTGCCGGCAACCTGCTTTTTCTTGCCTTTCATCTGCTGTTCATCACTCTTCACCACTTTACCTACAGTTTCTTGCACTTTTCCGGCGACATTCTTGACCGAACCCTTCGCTTGATCCTTGTTCATGATGAGTACTCCTGTCGTGAGGTTATAGACAAATCAATTTAACGCGATTTCCAAGTTACGCCATTGATCCCGCTGCTTCTGTACGACACCTCGCATATGACACCGTGTTGTATGTATGTTGTATGCATTTCGGTGACGCGAAATAAAAAGCAGCACCAGCCCATGACGAGAGCGACGTTGAATACCGTTCTCCACATGAGCGGCCGACTCAGTGCCCATTACAAATGGTTGGATGAAATGGCGCCGCCGACACTCCGAATGACATTGGCGTCAATCACCGGATCGGGCCACGTGCTGGCTCTGCTGCGATCTTCAAACGCATCGATCTGATGCTGCGCCTCGTCCGCGCTTAGCGCATATGCACCCTGGACGTATTCGACCAATTGCGCGCGGTTACCGGCAATCAGATCCAGATCGTCGTCGGTCAGCTTGTTCCATTGTTGTTTTACGGCGCCTTTATACAGCTTCCAATTTCTCTCGATAATGTTCCAGTTCATTTCGATCTCCTTAAAAGCATTGCAAAATTTATTTGGTGGGCGTGCAATCAGCACTTGCGAGCGTAATCTTCAGCTATCGATACAACCATCGCAGTTCCACGCACGCTTTGCCTTGATGAAGATCGCGCCGGTCTCATTCATTTTGACCCGACGTGTGGCACAAGCTGCCAAACCATAGCGCATACTGACGTGTGAATTCAGCTCCTAAAAAAAATATCTGCGCAGAGTAGTAGACCCATAAAAGTATGGCAACAACAGAACCGGCAGCGCCATAACTGTTCGCCACGGCACTATTGCCAAGATAGGCGCCTATCAGATATTTTCCGAGCGTGAAAAGTGCCGCGGTACCGAGAGCGCCGACCCACACGTCGCGCCAGGAGAGTCTGATGCTCGGCAGCATTTTGTATATGACCGCGAACAGGCATGCGATGATGCAAAATGACATCAGTGACGCTACCGGACCCAAAATGAATGCCGCCTGAGCCCAAAGACCGCCGATAAATCGCTCAAGCACGGCTAGCGCTGCGCTGATCACCAAGGAAACAAGCAACAAAAAAGCCAGGATCAATACCAATCCGAAAGACAACAAACGTGTACGTACAAGGCTGAATATACCGGATTGCCGCGTCTTCGGTACTTGCCAGATTTCATCAAGACTATCCTTGAGCTCGGCGAATACCGTGGTGGCTGCAATGAACAGGAATACGATGGCAACGACCGTCGCGATGCGGCCTGAGGCAGGGTTTCTGGCGTTCGCGACCAACGACTGTACCGCCTCGGCGCCGCTACTCCCGAGCAAGTCTTTCAACTGACTATAGATTTCGCCTTGCGCCGCTTCCACGCCAAATACTGCGCCGGCGATTGCGATAACAAGTACCAGCACCGGCGCCATGGAGAACAGCGTGTAAAATGCAAGCGCCGCACCTTTGCTGGCTGCACGCTGACCGACCCAATCGTTAATAGAGCGAATGGCAACCAGCTTTACGCGCGCCCGCACGGTGGGCGTATGAGCACTGTCTGGCATCGTCGTTGATTGTGTGGATGGCTGCATACCGTACGACCCACACCTGTCGCGTCGCGCGCAAGCCTGGCTCAACTATGTGGCGATGGGCTCGACCGCATCGCCATCGGTGGGGGCGTTATCGGCCGGAACGGAACGCCAGCAAACGACTGATAATAAAACCCGCAGCTGCTGCAATGCCAACCGAGGTCAACGGATTGGCCTTGACATAGTCGCGGCAATCTTCCACCAGTTCCGCACCCGCCACACTCACCTTCTCTTTTCTCTGAATAAATGTCTGCGCTGCAGTTCCTGCAAAGCCGGAAATTTTGTCTACGGAGCGATGCGCGCCTGAAGCCAGACGATCCACTGCAGGACGGGCCGCATCGGCGATCTTGTCGACCGTGTTGTGAGCGGCGGTGCGTGCACTATCTATCTGATCGAGACTTCGGCTGGAATCGCCCGATGTTCCGGTGCTGGTCGCTTTCCCATTCAGTTCCATATTGGTACTCCTTTTCATCGACGGTGATGCCGCAAAAAATTGGCTTTATTGAATGAATATCTTGTCGGATCGTTACACGGCCGATCACTGTCGACCGACTTGCTCATGTCATGCAACTCGCGATACTTCCGTTCCCTTTATCTTTACATGGCGTGCTTTTTTGACGTTGCGAAAGCTCATCATTTGTAGCAGAAATGTCCGGACGTCAGCCCGCTATGCGCCTTCAGCCGCTTTTGGCAGCAGGCGATCATACTCATGCTTGACACCTGCATAGCACTCACAGACGCTCGCCTCCAGTCCTGCACGATCAATCACCGTAATATGGCCGCGGCTGTAGTGAATCAAACCCTCTTCCTGCAATCTGCCTGCGGCTTCCGCAACGCTTTCGCGCCGCACACCAAGCATGTTGGCGATCATTTCCTGCGTCATGCTCATTTCATTTGTCGGCAAACGGTCAAGACTTAACAGCAGCCAACGACACAATTGCTGGGCGACGCTGTGATGACGATTGCATACGGCGGTCTGCGAAATTTGCGTCAGCAGCGCCTGGGAATAACGCAGCAGTAATTGCTGGAGCGCGCCACCACGCGTGAATTCATCACGCAATACCTGGGCCTTGAGGCGGAACCCATACCCTGCACTTTTAACGACAGTCCGGTTCAGGGTGGTGCCACCTCCCATGAACAATGTCACGCCCACCAGGCCTTCATTGCCGATGACGGCGGTCTCGGCCGACGCGCCGTCCCTGGTATCGTATAGTAGAGACACGATACTGCTGGTGGGAAAATAGACGTGCTGCATTTGCATTCCTGCCTCAAACACCGTGGCGCCGAACTGCATGGAAACCATCTCGAGCTCCGGCTGCAGCCGATCGTAATCATCCGGCGGCAACGCAGCCAGAAGGTGATTTTGTTTCGGGTTGTGACCATACAGTCCTGCGATACGTATGATGTTTTCTGTCTGCACCCTCGGCCGCCGGGCGTCTCGATCGGTCGCTTTTTTCAGCGCAGCAATTGCATGTGCGTTCACGACGGGAAGGTCCGTCCGGGTGCTGTACATATTCAGTCTGCGTACCATGGATCCGCTCCTTAAATTATCAAGCTCAAATTCTCAAGCTCAAATACTCAGCCAGGTTGCACCATTTCAGCATCAGCCTTTATCCCGTCTTGATGCAGGATTTTGCTGACACTCTCGATAGAGGTCGAGAAGACGGCATATCGCTCCTTACACCTTGACGACAGGATGGTCTGCATGATGTGTGTTGTCGTAAGTGACCAATTTAGCTTCGTACTCATTGAGACGGTTGTACAAGGTCTTTAAACTTACTCCCAATACTTCAGCAGTCCGCGTCTTGTTTCCACCGCAGTGGCCGAGGGTTGCGCATATCAATTTTTGCTCGGCATCTGCCAGCCGACTTCCCAGTTGCAGCGTCACGCAGTCGCCGGTAATGACCGGTGCAATCGGCTTGGCCGGACCCATCGCAGTTGTAAGATCGAGCTCCTTGTCGGCAAGGATGAGCGCGCGATGGACGACATTTTTCAGTTCGCGTACGTTACCCGGCCAGTGATACTCCATCAAAAAGCGGCGCGATGTCTTCGAAAAAATCTTCGCTGCGTTTTCTTCCTTGTTGAGTTGAGCCAGGAATAAATTGGCGAGCAATTCAATGTCCTCACCCCGTTCTCGCAGGGTCGGCACCTCGATCGGAAATACTGCGAGGCGATAGAACAGATCGGTACGCATCATGCCCGCGTCGACTGCTTCTTGCGGATCACGATTGGTGGCGGCGATTACCCTGACTTTGACCTGGATTTCATCATCCGCACCAACGCGGCACAGTCGACCGGATTCCAGGACACGCAGCAGCTTGACCTGCATGTCCATCGACATTTCCGTCACTTCATCCAGGAAGAGCGTGCCGCCATCCGCGCGCTCGAAGCAGCCCTTGTGCATTCTGACTGCGCCGGTAAAGCTGCCGCGCTCGTGGCCGAACAGCTCCGCCTCGATTAACTGCGGCGATATTGCGCCGCAATTCAAGGCAACAAAGGGCTGCTCCTCTTTCTTGCTCATCTGATGGATCGTGCTCGCGACCAATTCTTTTCCGGTGCCGCTTTCGCCGGCTATCAAAACGTTGGCGCGAGTAGGCGCAACTTTCGATATCAGCGTGAACAGATATTGCATGGGCTCCGAGGCACCATAGAGATCGCCGAAACGGGTCAACAACAGGCTGGGCGCCGCCAATTGGCAATCATGAAGCTCCGGAAATCCGGCTGCGCTTACATCGATCGGCGCATGTCTGGGAGCCGTGTCGCTAACGTTAATACCATCTGACATTGGCAATCCTCTTTTGTGTTGGTGTGTCACTTGTATTCTTGATCTCGCACAACTATGAAATTGCCGCATCCGTATTTATTCCAATTTTCAGGTGGAATTTCTCCGCACTTGACGAAAATACAATTGTTTGACTGCGCATTTTCTGCTTGGTGCCATTTGGCTGTTGCCTTATCTCGTACTTCTCGCACTTGAAACCGATTTCCACATTTCTTGCCACCTGACATCACTAAAGTTTATTGCCTCGACGCCATCAACATCGTTGAAAGAAACACAACACTATAATGGCAGGGAAGGCACTGTTGTTACATTGCGGTCGCTCAAGCGCGATGCAATCGATACGCTATATATGGAAATAAGATGAGTTGCGGGTCGCACAGTTGCTTGCGACAGCTTTTTATGTGGAAGACTTTGCGCACCATCATTGCAAGCGCATATAAAAAAAGCCGCTAAAAGCGGCTTTCATTTTTGAATGCAATCAGTGTCATGGCCTCAAAAGATTGAGGATGTCGGACAAGTCCTTGCGGATTCGACTGAGACTCATGTCACCCAAGGTATTACCGGAAACCTCGATAGTCGTCGCATCGGCCTCTCCAAGCCTGCTATCCAGTTTATTGCGCGCACCGCTGATCGTGAAACCTTGTTCATACAAGAGTTCGCGGATACGTCGTATCAATAGAACTTCGTGGTGTTGGTAGTAGCGGCGATTGCCACGACGTTTGACCGGTTTCAACTGGGTGAATTCCTGTTCCCAGTAACGCAGCACATGCGGCTTTACACCACACAGGTCGCTGACCTCTCCGATCGTGAAATATCGTTTGGCGGGAATCGGCGGTAAAACAATGAGTTCTGGCTTGCTGGAACGGTCATTCATTTATTGGCTCAATACCTCAAGACTCGATCAGGCAGCGCGGGCGAGCAAATTACGGCTCGCAACTTCAACCATGCCTTTGAGTTTTTGGCTCGCATGGAAGGTAACGACGCGACGCGCCGTGATAGGAATCTCTTCGCCGGTTTTAGGATTGCGTCCGGGGCGTTGCGGCTTGTCACGCAACTGGAAATTGCCGAAACCGGAAAGTTTGACCGACTCGCCACGCTCAAGCGCATTGCGAATTTCATCAAAAAAAGTTTCGACCATGTCCTTGGCTTCGCGTTTATTCAAACCGACTTGCTCAAACAGGAGCTCGGCCAATTCCGCTTTTGTTAATGTCGGGAGGTCTTTTTCGGCTTGCGAGCGCGCCCTCGCCTCCAGCATCGCGCGAGTGAG
>Ga0207091_1187_pt1 | contig 14153 bp, 14 predicted proteins | sample Alteio_BWMinHeat_47_FD_153534 | JGI IMG/M metagenome (GOLD analysis project Ga0207091, IMG submission 153534) | Enriched cells from forest soil in Barre Woods Harvard Forest LTER site, Petersham, Massachusetts, United States -... | ecosystem: Environmental > Terrestrial > Soil > Temperate forest >... | reverse complement strand
CCCGCGCAATTTCTTTTGTGCTAAATCCGCAAAGCGTTTTTAAAGTGAGCGCAATTTGTGAGTCAGGCGAGATAGAGGGATGGCAGCAGGTAAAAATCATCCTCAACTGATTGTCCAACACTTCTTGCTCGGTAAAAAGATGGCTTAAGGTGTGTTCTATGTCCCATTCAGTCTGCGGCAAATGCTGTTGCTCTGCCGAATATTGTCTTTTATATTTTTCACGGTTTATTACATTAAGTGCCTTGTTTTTTGCCGTGGTGAACAACCATGCGGAAGGGTTGTTTGGGATGCCCTTGTATGTCCAGTTTTTTATGGCTTCTATCAAGGAATCTTGCACAACATCTTCGGCGAGCGCCAGGTTTTCAGCGCCAAATATTCGTGTGAGCACGGCAACCATCCTGCCTGACTCGTGCCGGAAGAGGTGCTCAACAAGCTGGTTTATTTCAGATGGCTTTGTCAATTTTGTTTGGCTGCGGTATTTTGGTGGCGGAGGCAATTTGCCAACTATCATATAAAGTTATTGGCAATAAATGAGATTATCGTCGCCGCTTTATTAAAAGTGGCCATTGTACCCCGCCTACTTCCCACCCTCCGGTTTATACACCTGTATAAAATCAAGATACGCAAGGTTGGCTCCCTTGTTATATTTTAACGTGAGAAGGTTTAACCCCGCCACAGGGAATGTGATTTCGCCAACCGTTGCCTGCGTCCAATGATGGAAGCTGCCTGTGTTTTCGGGCAGTACAAGGTCAACTGCCTTTTGATTATTTAACCACAAAGATGATTTGTTATCTTGGAATCCATATACGGTAATGATTTTGTATGTGCCAGGCGCTTTTACATCAACTGTATAATTTGTCCATTCGCCGTCGTCCTCCCAGCCAACGTACAACTGGTTTACTTTGGGGTCAACTTTGTTTGGGTGGTTAAAGTCGGCAAAATCCTTTGTATAAGAAATATCCACGCCTTCATGTTCCCTGAAGTGTACTATATAATCGGGTACGCCAGGCCTTGCATGGTCGGGCTGACGGTTTAGCTTTCCGCTGCCGTTGTTTACCGAATCGGTGTCATGGTAGGCTATGCCTTCCCCGCCGAGGTCGTAATATGCAAGCTCAACGCGGCCTGGTATTGCTTGTGCGCCTTGTGTATACACAGAGTCTTTAAAAGGTTTGCCCTTATAGTCTTTCGGTAATTGCGCAAAGATTGAGGAACCAGTAGTACATTGAGTGATGATGAGTATTGCAGTGCTTATTAATTTGTTATGTGAAATTTTCATAATGGCAAGTTTATTTTGAAGAGGCAATTTAAGTTATTATCTCGATGCCTGCCAACCACAAGCCAATCCCGAACAAGACATTTTCCGTAACTATAAACTCGTTAGCTCCATTTCAGAACTGTTTTGGTGTACTCCCACCAACTCTGATGAATATTTTGTGCTGAGCGATTCCAATATGAGATGTACTCCAATTACGGCAAGCGAAAACCACTCTGGCCATATAATGTCAACTTTCCATGCTAGTGTAGGTATGAAGGAAACGAGGGTGAGAATCCCAAGTATTATGCTGACAACACGGTTTTTTTTATGATGAAATATAGCAATAATCAATGCATTGCCCACGTAGAATATTGCTGCGAAAACAATATGCGTATTTGGGAATTGCTTGGTTGGAAATATGATTACGCCTAATAGGCAAATACCGAGGACTGCATTGTACCATGTGCCATGGATACTTACCTGTAGTTTGTCGCGGCTTCTGAAATATACCGCGCCATTAAAAATAAACAACATGGCGGCCATGCACAACAGCATTCCAAAAATATAGCTGTCGCACATGTAGGCATAGTCGCTTATGCTGTGTCGAAAGCCGGGGTGGCAACTATCCCACAGCATAAGCAGAAGCGGTATGGCTACGCATACGGCCGCAATAATCCTTTCAAACAACCGGAATGTTGTTAAGCGGTTGCTTAAACCACTTTTTACTTTTTGTATAAGATCCATAAACTGTAGTTTATATATTACGAGGTATAGAAAGTGATTATAAAAGTATGTTCGACGGGAAGTAATTTCCTTTTCTTTATATCGATGCCAGGACGAAGCGATTACTTCTGCCAATTTAATATTTGTTTTTCGCAATTCATAGCTTTTGGTTGAAATTATTTGAAATGAGCGATGGTTCAGTATAAAGCAGGTTGCCCAGCCGCAAATTTATGCTGCCGGGCAACCGGTGTTTTGTTGGTTACTATTGCATCAAGGCTTTGAAACTACAGTTCAATATTATTCACTATAATTTTAATTCGCCCCAGCCCTTGCGGTATTCCCTTTTTATAAACTGGTTGGCATCCTCAAAATTGGTAATACGCATATTGTCACCATCCCACTTATAATTGATGTAGCGGCCTGGGGTGGCGATTTCTTCCAAGTCGCCATAAACTGGGTCGTGCCGTTTTACTTTTTTGCGCAGGTTAAAGCAGCGCAGCAACAGGTTGCCCATCAACACCGTTTCGGTAAGCGGGCCTGCGTACCCAACAAAAGGCGAGTCAACCTCCATATTGCCATAACCGGCAATACAAGCGTCAACCCACTGTGCCCAATGCCCGTCCTCGGCGCCTGGCACGCGTGGATATTTTTGCGGGACGTTTATTTCTTTGTTCCGCGACAGCGGCAACAGCCTGGGGTACAATCCGCCCCAGCCACAGCTCATTTTGCCTTTTGAGCCCACAAACAAAGATCCGCCTTCATAATCGTCCATGGATGCCATTTCAAGCCCCGAGTCGCCGTCGCCAATTTCCGCAATGCGGTCGGGCGTAAAGCCACCGTCCATCCAGTACAGTTGCAAATCACGGCCATCCTGCAATTTAAAATTGTAACGCAGCCGGGTGGACACGGGTATGCTTTCGGGATAGTCAGCTTCTTTAAAAATGCCCGAGTAAATAGTGCTGGCATCGCAGATTACTTCTGTTGGATAACCGAGGTTAAACAACTTGAACGAAGGCCCGATGATATGGCAGGCCATATCACCCAAGGCACCGGTGCCAAACCGCCACCACCCCCGCCAATTGAACGGAACAAGGTTGTCAATATAATCAATGTACTCGGCAGTGCCCAGCCACAAATCCCAGTTAAGTTCAGACGGAACAGGAGGTTTTTTATCCGGCCAGGGTATACCCTGCGGCCAAACCGGACGGTTGGTCCAATTATACACTTTTTGTATGTCGCCGATGAGGCCAGCCTCCAGCCATTCGCGCATTAAACGCATGCCGTCGCCTGATGCGCCTTGGTCGCCCATTTGTGTCACCACCTTGTATTTGGCCGCTGCCTGGGTTAATATCCTTGCCTCGTAAATATCGTGTGTCAATGGTTTTTGCAGGTATAGGTGCTTGTTTAACTGCATGGCACCCAAGCCAACTATGGCATGGTTGTGGTCGGGTATGGCAACCGACACGGCGTCAAAGTTTTTGTGTTCTTTTTCAAACATCTCGCGCCAGTCCTGATAAAAACCGGCCTTGGGAAATTCCTTGCGGCGCTTGCTGCCGCTGCGGTCATCCACATCGCATAAAAACGCCACCTGTGCATTCTTTTTGGGTGCTGTGGCATAATGGTGGATATCGTTTTCGCCTTCCCCTCCGCAACCCACGCAGGCTATGTATAGCTTGTCGCTTGGCGCAACAAAACCTTTGCCCAGCACATGCCGGGGAACAATATAAAGCCCTGCCGCTAGCGCTGAGTTTCTTATAAATGCTTTCCTGCTTATGGGGCCAAGGCCGGCAGGTGTTTCATTATTTTCCATATGGTCTTTTTAAAGGATGAATTTACAATTGTTTAATCTTGATGTTCCTGAATTGCAGCTTGCCATATTCAGTGCCCTGGAACGAGATGTGGCCTTTCTTAAACGTGCCAAAGTCGGGCCATGCAGTAAATTTTGTTGCGGCAATCATCTTTCTCCAGTTGTCGTCCCACATATTGGCATCAATTATTTTATGGTTGTTTTGAAACATCTGCAAGTGCCCGTTCTGGCATTTAATTTCATACAGGTTCCAATTTCCGCCTACTGTAACCCATTCTGTGTCGGCGGCAATCAAGTCGTACAGGTCGCCTGCCCTGCATTTGTTTATCCGGCTGTCGCCGTCAACATATAAATCGGTTATCTGCATTTCAGGCCCAGTTTCATATGTGTCGTGATACTTGGGTGCTTCATTTACATAAAACATAACGCCGCTGTTGCCGCCTGGCGTTTCCTGCCATTCAACTTTAAAGTCGAAGTTGTCATATTCTTTGTCCGTCACAAGGTCTCGATAATCTGCAGGTTTGCTCTTATTGGTTTTTATCAAGGCAATCGCGCCGTCCTGCACCTGCCAACTTTTGCCGGCGCTGTCTTCCTGGAAGGAATGCCAGCCCTTTAAGTCTTTCCCATCAAACAACAATTGCCAGCCGTCTTTCTTTTCCTGGTCTGTAAGTGTGTTAAGCTGTTGTGCATTTAGCTTGCTGAATAATATGCCGATGGCAAGCACGCATAGTAACATGTACTTCTTTGTCATAACTAACATTTGTTTTATTGGATATTCCATTTTAAAAGATAACAGCAATCAGTAATATTTCAAATGGCCCAAAAACCATTATGGCGTTATATAAGCTTTTCGTTTATATTAGTATGGTATTCTTGGGGGACACGGGCAAGGTAATAATTATTTTAATTTGAAAAATATTATTAGGGCAAAGGTTTATTGCTTGCGGGGAGTGCGAATGTGGATGCAGAAACAGATAGAGTTGAGGAAATTTCGACTTGTTTGTCTTTTGTAAGCTTTTAACATTGTGAGGCGTCAATTGTGCCCATATTGAATTAAGAACGCCTTTGTTGGCCGGCCACTCAAGCAGCCGCCGGTATGGTATAGGTAAAACTTGTTCCGTTCATCACCTCAAGGTCTTCTTTTGCGCGCAACTGGCTACACAATGCTTTTACCAACTGCCTGCCAAAAGATGTGTTGCTCCTGTCATTCCAAACTCCGGGCTGTATGCCTTTTCCGTTATCCTTTACAACCAGCGTAAAATTACCATCTGTTTGCTTAAAGGCAATATGCAAGCCGGGGTGTTCAACACCAGTAAAAGCGTATTTAAAAGCATTGGTAAGCAATTCATTCAAGATGAGCCCCAGAGGAAGCGCCTTGTCTATGTCCAGCCAGTCTTCTGCCACATCGAGGTCGAGCGTAAAGTTATCTTCCCAAAAACCATACGACGTAGCAAGAAAATCCGCCAATTCTTTAATATACTCTTTCATATTGATGCGGGTAATGTCATCGGTTTTATACAGCCGCTGGTGTATAAGCGACATGGCCTGCACCCGCTGCTTGCTTTCCTGCACGGCGCTGATGGCGCCTTCATCCACAAGACGCATGCTTTGCAGGTTTAACAGGCTGCTTACAATCTGCAAGTTGTTTTTAACACGGTGGTGCAATTCCTTCATCATTACAGAAAGCTTTTCGCTTTGCCGGGCAAGCGCGTCCCGCTGTGATGATATCGTTTTATTAAGCATGGCCGTTTTACGCAGGTTATAGTAAATAAAGCCTGCTATAAGCAAAGCGGCGATACCGCCGGCACCCAATAAAATGTTGAGCTTTTTGTTGTAGTCAATCTGCACCTGCTGGGTTACAATTTGTTTGTCTTTGTTGTCGGTGTCATATTTCTCCTGCATATCCTTTAACTGTGCTGATTTGTCCTTGTCAAAAATACTATCCTTTGTGCCAGCCAGCATGGTTGAATAGGCAAGGGCGTCTTTGTATCTACCCTCTTTTTCATATACGCTTTTTAGCAGCCTGTACATGTCTAACCTTATAGCGTCAAGGCCTCCTGGGATTTTGTAAGATAATTGTATAACACCCAGTGCGGTCTTCTCGCTTAATGGCAACTGCTGCATTTCAGAATATAAGATTGCGATGTTATCCTGAATGTATACTTTGTACAAATCAGAAGAAAGTGAGTCGGCAATATGCTCTGCACTATTATAAGCCTCCAGTGAATTATTGTATTCCTTACTATTTTTATAGGAGATGCCCATGTTTAAAAGAATGGACACCTTGTCCCCCGGGTTGCCTAGCCCGGCAATTTTTGCCAACGCCTCTTTAAAAGTTTCTATGGCCTTGCCATGCATTTTTTTTATATCGTAATTGATAGCGAGGTTATCCAAAGCACTTGATTCCAATTCAATTAGCTGGTGTTTCCGGCTTATGTCGAGGCTCTGTAAAAGATATTGGGTTGACTTGTCTATATCGCCGGGTGCGGTGTATATTTCCCCTGTTGTTTTGTATATCCACGAAATACCTATGAAAACGCGCGCCTGCCTTTCAAAATCATTCAAACCCTGTGCAATCGTCAGTTCGTTAAAGAAGTTTTTAAGCGCAGCCGGAAAATCATTGAGGTCTTGGTAGCTGCCTGCAAGAAACCCATATGCACGCATGGCTGCCGAATCTGCATGCGCAGCAGTGGCGGCAGACAATATTAGGTTGCCCAACTTGACCGATTGCCGCGGGCTTAGGCCAGGAAAATTTTTGAGGTTTTGAAGCTGACGAAGGCGCGCAGTATCTGGTTGGATTGATTGCGCTTTTTGCAACGTGCTGTCAAAGGACACACCGGTTTGTGCATCGGCGCACAGCGCAATCAATACCGCTGCTACAAAATAGCTCATGCGCAGCATGGTTTTTTTATGGATGGAAAAAGCGGGCATGCGTTGGTGTTTTGGATTGGAAAGATAAGAAAATAAACACTTAACAGCAGGTTTTCGGGTATAGTTTGCAGGGGCAACGCTTATTGTCGCGATTGTTCCTTCAGCAGATACTCTTTCTTAATAAAATAAAGCTTGTAATCAAAATACAGTTTGTAGCTGTCTGCGATGGAATCCTTTGTGTAATGTATCTTCAAAATATACGCGCCGTTGTCTCTTGTGGCTATCCATTTATCAGTAGATGCTTCTGATGTATCCACGGGCATGCCGAAGTATTGATGCACCAGCACCCTGTTTTCGTCAAGGGGTATCTGGTTCCACCGGAAGGGTGGCGATATCGCCGCGGCTTTGGGAATAATAAAATATATGGCTGTTATGCAAATTGCCAACATTGCAACCAACAGTATCACCCATCCCCTTATGCTACTCTTCATATCCTTTCTTTATGCATTTGCGTAAATTTTTCGTGCAATACCTCCACCTGTGGGATAAGCAATTGCTGCTCGTCGTTTGTCACCTCAAAATCGCACAGGCTTCTTTTAATGTCCTCGTCAATCTGCCTGCTTATACGGGCAAGCACGTCCTGTCTGCTGATGCCATCCCTTTCCATCACCCGCTTAATCCTCAGCGCCTGCGGGGCAAACACACCAATCACATAATCAAGCCCTGCGGCAGAGCCGGATTCAAAAAGGAGGGCCGCTTCTTTTACAGCGTAGGGTGTATGCTGCCGCCGCATCCATGTTTCCCCGGCGGCAATGGTTGCGGGGTGCACAATGGCATTTAACTGTTCCAGCTTAAATGGGTCGTTAAACACTATGCTGGCCAAGTATTTCCTGTTCACCGCATGCCCCTCATAGGTTTCTTCGCCAAAGGTTTTTATTATCTGCATCCTTAGCGTTTCATCGCTGTTCATAATATCCTTTGCAACACTGTCAGCATCAAACACAGGTATCCCCAGCACTTTAAAAATGTTCGCAACGGTTGTTTTGCCGCTGCCTATACCACCTGTAAGACCGATTTTTAAAACCATATCGGGATTTTGTGATTTTGAGATATAGGGATTTGTGATTTAACCATGTGCCCCATAATCCTTTTACTGTTGCCCAAAACTAATAAACAAAAAAAGGAAAGCGGTTTAACACTTTCCTCTTAATCCAAAAAATCTTTCAAAATCCCCGTCCTATTTCTTGTCAGTAGTCACCGCAGGCTTGTTGAGCGCGATGCTCATTTCCTGGCTGATGGCCGATTTTTCAATCTTTATATAACTGCCGGGGCTTGTTTCCAATTGCACGGTGCTGTCTTCATTTACTTTGTTGATGGTACCATGTATGCCTGCGTGGGTTATAATTTTGTCGCCTTTGGCCAGGTTTTCAATGTATTTTTTTTGCTCTTTGGCTTTTTTTGCTTGCGGCCGGATCATAAACAGCCAAAATACAAGAATGATAGCGCCGAAAAAGATAAACTGGAAAGAGCTTCCACCGCCAGAGGAGCCACCTGAAGGTGGGGCCATCAATAAAACTGTGTTCAAAAGAGTCATTGTTTGTTTTTTAAATTGAGAACTTTATATTAATTACTTTTTGGGATCTACGTTGCCTGTAAACATCAATACCGTTTGGGGCTTGTTTTTAGCGTTGCAGGTTACCACAACCGTTTTATGCACATGCTGCGGCATGCCGTGGTTGCTGTCAAATTCAGCCGTTACCTCACCTTGCTGACCAGGTAGTACCGCGCTTTTTGTATAATCTGCAAGGGTGCAGCCGCAACTTGGCTTGGCTGAAGTGATATATAAAGGCTTGTCGCCCGAATTAAGAAAATTAAACACAACCTTAACCTTTTCGCCATGGATGATAGTACCAAAATCTTTTACCGAGTCAATCCATTGGATGGTGGTTAAATTGGCAGCGGCAGAGTTGTCACTATGGCAACTTGCAAACGCCATGGCACCGGATAAAAACAAAAACAACATTAATTTATTCATAAAAGGCATATAAATAGTGCGCAAAAGTAAAATATTATTGGTTTGCCTTTTGCTTAAAATCAATTTTATGAATTTTATTCTGCTCCAGCAGTTCCTTGTGTATTTTATCAAGTATTCCATTAACAAACTGGCCGCTTTGGGGGGTGCTATATTCCTTGGCTATATCAATATATTCGTTGATTGTAACCTTTGTGGGTATGGTTTCAAAATACAAAAACTCGCACACGCCCATCTGCATTAGTATCATGTCCAACACGGCAATCCTGTCAGCATCCCAGTTAATAAGTTTCGGCTTTATCAGGCTTGTAACAAACTCTTTCTTCTCTGTGGCGGCGCGCAACAACCCGCGGGCAAAGTCCCATTTTTCCTCCCCAACCATATCCTGCAGGTTAAAAGTGGCCGGTTTCTGCAAAAAGTTCATCATCAACTGGTTCATCATTTCCGCATCGTCGTCCCAATTGGTAAAATGCTCTTCAATATGGCTGATAAAGTCATCGTCGGGCAGCATCAGGTCGGTAAAAATAAATGTTAAAATATCTTTCTCCGTATTCTTGTCGCGTCCCTGTTGCTCAATATATTGCTTATAAATCTCCGATGCTTCCAACACCTGGTACACCTTTCTTACCTGTTCTTTCGTTTCTTCAAAGGGGGCGGGGGCGGTATCCATTGCGTGCTTAAAGGAGGGGCTTTCAAGTATCGTCCATAATAACTGGTTGCCCGATATTTTGGTGTTTACGTTAAGGTCTTTTGAGGATGGCAGGTTTTTGGCGGCCCGTTTTAAGGCATCTTCCTCGGCGTACTTGGCAACCCTCGTGAGGAAATTCAGGAGATATACAAATAGGTCGGAAGATTGTGTGAGCTGCTTTTTCAGCGTTTTTACCGGGTCAGTTTTGCTTTCCGTGCCATCCAACGGTTCCAAGGAATATAATAGCTGCATTACCTTAACCCGTATGTTTCTTCTGCTGATCATGTGCTTAAAGAGCTTTTTTGCGGGTGCGAAGATAGGGGATTTACATAGACGGGACGGGGTTGCAAAATAAGTACATCCTAAAACATCGGCTTAAAGTGCCTGAACCCAGTATGTTTTTCCAAATTAAATCTGCACATGCAGTTTGTGCGTACATTCATGTACAAGTTAATTTTTACCAATAACAACTGATGAGGTTTCCCGTTGCATATTACCTTTTGCTGCTGTATATCACGGTGATGCTAAGGCCGCTGATGCCGCTGCTGGGCGATGCGTGGGATCATGCGTTTGCCGAATCAATACATATTGCCACGGTACATGCCAAATACGGCGCAAACCACCTTGAAAAGGCCATGGCCGACGCCGGGGCTGACAACAACAGTAAAAATCAAAACACGGTAAAATCTGTCGAGGTTGTGCCGGTGCATGTTCCCGAAGAAGCGGTTGCAATTCACTTTTATTTTGAAAATGTTGTATCTAATTATAACCGCCTTCAACCATGTAAAACGCCGCCCGTGTTTGTTTCCTGCCACTATCCCCCGCCCAAATTTTTCATCTGAGTTTTTCTCTCATCTGTGCAAACAGCAGTCGTGTGCCTTGTATTTTACACGATAACTAATAAGCAAACATTTATTGTTTTGTTAGTGCGACATACATGGGTTACAAATCGCTGCTTACAATTTTTTCATGTAACACCCTTGCAAAGGCACAAGCAGGTTTGCTGAATATGCCCGAAAAATACATGCCTGCATAAAATTTACCGGATAATGGCAAAAATTATACTTGCTGTCTGTTCATTGCTACTAGTATTTGCATCTCCCTGTGTAGCGCAAACTATTATTAAAGGGAGGGTGGTTGACATGGTAACAAAAGAGCCCCTTGAATCAGCGCTGATAACTGATGCTGCCACGTTAAAAACGACCATAACGAATAACCAAGGCGAATTTGTTCTCAAAAATGTAATGGATGCAGATTCGGTTACCATTTCTTTAATAGGTTATTCCACGCAAAAAGTAACAGCGGGCGCTGCCAAAGACAATATAATAATAGAACTAAGGAAAGGACAGGTTGATTTGAAAGAGATAATTATAACCAGTTATACCAACAATATTACCACCTCCCGCACGCTTAGCAGCATAGACTTGGGAATGCAACCGGTGAAATCGGCGCAGGACCTGCTGAGGCTGGTACCCGGGTTGTTTATTGCGCAACACCAGGGGGGAGGAAAGGCAGAACAAATCTTCCTGCGGGGTTTTGATGCTGACCATGGTACGGATGTAAATGTTTCGGTTGACGGACTGCCGGTGAATATGGTGTCGCACGCACACGGGCAGGGCTACTCCGACCTGCACTTCCTGATACCAGAAACGGTTGCCGGCTACGATTTTGGCAAAGGCCCGTATTACACCGACAAAGGGGATTTTTGCACGGCAGGCTATGTGGCTTACAACACCATGAACGTGCTGGATAAAAACATGGTAAAAATAGAAGGCGGCCAATTTAACACAGGGCGTATTGTTACCATGCTTAACCTACTGGACGAAAATGCAAAAACCAAGGGGCAAAGCGCCTATATTGCTGCCGAGGGACTTTATTCTGATGGCGGCCCATTCCAGTTGCCGGAGCATTTCCGCCGCCTTAACCTGTTTGGAAAATTTATTACCAAACTGGACGCAAACAACAAATTAACTGTCATTCTCTCTACCCTAAACTCCACTTGGCGGGCTTCCGGCGAATTACCCAACAGGGCGTTGGCCGAAGGATATGTTACCAGCCGCTTTGGGGCCATTGACAGTTCGCAGGGCGGGTACACCAGCCGTACGAATGCCATCGCAAAGCTTACCACCACGCTCGGCCATAATTTTACCTGGGAAAACGAGGCATTTTATTCGCACTATAATTTTAACCTCATCAGCAATTTTACTTTTTATTATGCCGACCCTTTAAACGGGGATGAATTTGGCCAGCACGAAGAAAGAGATATGTATGGTTATAAAACCACCATTACCCGCGAGAATTACTTGGGGTCAGCCACCCTTACCTCAACCGCCGGCGCGGGTATAAGGTACGACAATACCTACCCAACCTGGCTTTCCCACACACTGCATGCAAATGATATTCTTAATTTTATACAATTAGGCACGGTAAAAGAGTGCAATTCAAATGCTTATATTGATCAAACCCTTACATTGGGTAAATGGCTTTTTAACACCGGTGCAAGGTTTGACTATTTCAATTTTTATTACCTGAACAATGCGCCGAAATCCGATAGTGCCGCGGCTATTTATGATGGCAAAAATCCATCACAGGGCAAATCAATCATAAGCCCCAAACTAAATGTTCAGTATACCGTAAATCCAAAATGGCAGCTTTATGTAAAAATGGGCAAAGGGTTCCATTCAAATGATGCGAGGGTGGTTATCGCAAACCAAGGATACCAAGTTTTGCCCCCGGCTTACGGAGCAGACTTCGGTATAAACTGGAAACCAGCGCCGCGCCTGTTTATTAACACAGCGCTGTGGTATTTATACCTGCGGCAGGAATTTACCTACGGGCAGGATTTTGGCGACGAAAGCGTGCAACCCTCCGGGAGAACGGTAAGAAAGGGGATTGATTTCTCGGCGCGGTACCAGGTGAATGATTGGCTTTTTGCGAACCTTAATATTGACCTGGCCGTCCCCAAGGCCATCGACAGCACTGCGGGGCATAATTATTTGGCACTTGCGCCAACATTTACCAGCACGGCAGGTTTGTTTTTTAGGTTTAACAACGGTCTTAACGGGGGTATAAGTTACCGTTACCTGCGCAACAGGGCGGCCAACTCAACTTACAGCTTAACGGCGCTTGGCTATTTTGTTACTGACCTCGCCGTAAACTATACCAAAAAAAACTACGAAATCGGCTTTACTGTGCAAAACCTGCTGAACGTTGCGTGGGATGAATCGCAGTTTGATTATATATCTCGTTTAAAATATGAAAAATCTCCTGTTGACGAAGTAAGTTATACCCCGGGCGCACCTTTTTTTGCAAAACTCAAGTTTAGTGTATTCTTTTAAAGCCTACCGGTTAATTTTAAGGGTGGCAGCAATCCAGGTTTGTCATCCACTTGTTTTACCATTCAATGGCCTCCAGACAATTAATAAAGCTGGTTTCGTCAATTATGCCGGCGGCCTGTCCTTTGGCAATAACATTTATAAGGCCTTCCTCCTTGTATAGCTGCAGCCTGCCTTTAAAAATGCGTCCATCCTTTATCTCTGTAAATTCTTTCAGTTTTTTTAATGTCTCCATCCTACAAACATACTCCTCCTCACCGCGTACAATAACAAGCCTCACCATATCATTATGTGGTTCCATGCGCAAGAAAAAGCCGTCTTTTAGTGTAAGACCGTCCATTAAATGGAGATAATTTGTTGTTTAAAGGGCATCTTTCAGTTATCTTTCCATCGCTCAACAGTAGATGCAAAAAACTACAGACTGTAAAGATGGCATTTTTCAGCTGTCTTTTAATCTCGACTATCTTAAAATTAGCATCGCTTTCATCCAAAATTCTTGTTCCAAATTCAAGCGGAGAAGTATTTTTAGCCGTAATGCAGGAGCCCACCCTCAGGTTTTTTAAGGTTTTTGCCATAAACCATTCTTACAACAGCCACTATTGCCCACAAAACTGATGCATAAATACCATACCAAAGGGTTTCCTGGGCGGCAGATACATGTGGCGAGCCCAAAATTACGAGGAAGCCGGTTGAACTGATGTGCATAAGCTGGCACAGGATAAGGCTTTTTGTATTACAAAAAATCCAGGCAATTAAAACACGCATCGCCCATACAAAGCCAATAAAAACGCACACAAAAGGCAGCCAATACACTCCGTGCGGATTTGCCGCCCCAAGAAAATCAATCACCGGCAAATGCCACAGGCCCCAAAATATGCCCAGTATTACGCTTGCCTTAAGGGCGCTGAATTTTTTCTGAAGGGCTGGGAATGCAAAACCCGTCCAGCCAATTTCTTCAAATAACCCGGCCGGAACAGCAAACAACACCCCAAAAGCGAAAAACTGGGGTGTAAAGGCGGGTGACACAAACAGCCTCAGCACGGCAAGCACCGCAAATATGGCCACAGGCGGGATTAATAAGGGCAGGTACCAGCTTGCTTTCACTTTAAACCGCCCCATCCCCGAAAAAAGCTGCCTTAGCCCTGCTTTTCCTTTAAGATAGGAGGTTAGAATAATACTTGCAAACAGCGGCCCTGTGAGCAACAGAGGGAACATTAAAATGCCATCAAGGCGCGCCAAAGGCTGGTGATTCAACAACTTTGGTGCTATCAAAACAAACGCCGCAACCCAAGAGATGATGAAACAGGTAATAAAATAAGTTGCCGCTGGGTAGCGGTTTATAAAAGTCTTCATTATGCTTAATATTAAGGATGGAGAAAAGATACAATTTGGCCGACAATATTCCAATAGGGTTATGATGCCAGGCAAAATAATAAGTGTAA
>Ga0207091_1186_pt1 | contig 14226 bp, 10 predicted proteins | sample Alteio_BWMinHeat_47_FD_153534 | JGI IMG/M metagenome (GOLD analysis project Ga0207091, IMG submission 153534) | Enriched cells from forest soil in Barre Woods Harvard Forest LTER site, Petersham, Massachusetts, United States -... | ecosystem: Environmental > Terrestrial > Soil > Temperate forest >... | reverse complement strand
TCGCTCGCATCTTACCTTAAGCGTTGAACCTTCTTTTGCTATTTATTGGTTAATTCCAAGATTAAATAAATTTAAAACGCAGTATCCAAATATTGAATTAAGAATTTCATCTAGTTATAAGGTGGAGAATTTATCAAAAAATAATATCGATATTGGGATACGCTGGGGGAAAGGGCGATATCTTGGATTAACTTCAATATTACTTTTTCATAATAAGCTCTATCCTATTTGCAGTCCTGATTTGCTGAAAAAACATACCGTCAAAAAAATCAATGACTTGAAAAAGTTGGTTTTACTCCATGAAAAAGATGCGATTACTCAACCAGATTATCCAGATTGGCGTGATTGGGTAAAAAAATTTAAAGCAACAGAAGTGAATCCCGAAAGTGGATTATTCTTAGAAACAGGTTACTTAGTGATTCAAGCGGCCATTGATGGCCAAGGTGTTGCGCTGGAGCGTATTGAATTGGTTAAATCGGCGATTCAATCTGGAAAATTAATTCAACTCTTTAACTTAGGGATCCCCGAAACTGTCAACGCTTATTATTTAATTTTTCCCGAAGAAAAGTCATCTGATCCAAAAATTCAATCCTTTGTCCGCTGGATTAAAAGCGAAATAGATTAATTGCTACAACACTTTTCCATCAAACGTTTCTTGATTCAATTGATTAAAAGATTCATGCATTTCAACAATCCTTTGCTCTGCTATTTTTTTTGCGGCATTTGTGATGAGTGAATGAGTTAACTCATTTTTAAATTGATATAATGTAGAAAACGCTCCAGGCAAATCCTGTGCCCACCGGTGCCTTTCCGTAATTGAAACGATACGTACAATGCCAATTGTTCCAAGAAAATCTAAAACATCTGCATCATGGAAAATGATAGCCTCTTCCACTGTCGGTCGATCCGCATAATACATATGACCTAAAATCGCCGCTTTGACCTTAGGCCACTTTTGCATGGGAAACCCATAAGATGCGAGAAGTGACTCAACTATTTCTACTGAACGTACAGAGTGCTCCATCTCCTCTTTCTTATAGGGATCAATTGCACCAATATCATGCAAAAATGCGGTAGCGAATATGATATCCTTATCCACCTGAATGCCTTCGTTCTCCGCTAATGTCATGCTCATCTGATAATTACGCTCAGAATGGGCGATGCCCCAAGCTGAATGTTTTACATTTTCTTGGGCAAAATGATAGACTTTTTGTTTCCATTCCATATCAAGCGGAATGCCTGTTGGGGTTTTATCATCCATCGCCATCACCACCTGAGATAAAAAAATTGGTATTAAGCAACCGCTTAGCAATATTGCTTTTTTGCTAAAAAAAATCCGCATCTTACAAATAGATAACATCTTATAACCCCCTATAAAAATGATTTAAACTATTTTAATCGTTATTATTATTGATTATAATAGCAATAGTAATCAAATAACTATTGCAGAAAATGCAACAATGAGGAAAGCATGCTTGAAGATATCCTGACATTTCAAACAATTGTTCAACACAAGAGTTTAACTAAAGCTGGCAAAGAACTAGGAATATCCACTTCTATAGTGACGAGACGGTTAGCACGTCTAGAAAAATCGTTAAATATACGGCTACTCCAACGAACAACACGTCAAATTCACTTAACAGAGGCAGGTGAGATATTCTTTAACCAGATAACTGATGTCTTGTATGGACTTGAGGCTAGCAAAGAAGCCATTAGAAATCTAAGTGGCAATGTTGCAGGCACATTAAAAGTGGGGCTACCTACTGGCATTAGCCAACTTTATGTAACCAAAATGCTGCATCAATTTTCTCAAAAATATCCTGATATATCTATCCATATTGTAACAGGTCATAATTTATTAGGTTTATTAACCGCCGGATTTGATCTCGTCATTCATGCTGGCATATTACCCGATTCGAGTTTTTATTTTAAAAAAATAGGGAGTTGGAAAAAAATATTTTGCGCATCACCTGACTACTTAAAAAAATATGGCACACCCAATACACCCCTCGAATTAAAATCACATAACTGCATTGATCACTATGATAATGCTGAAAGAACCTGGGAGTACAAAGAAGACAATATTGTTAAAAAGATTGCAATAAATGGCAGCATCCGAGCAGATAATCATTTTGATATTAGACAATTGGTTTTGAGCGGTATGGGTATCAGTTATTTATCTAAATGCACCATTTATGAAGATTTAAAGCAGGGACGACTTGTTTCTGTACTGGACGATTTCCAATCATCCGAATTTGGAACATATGCTGTTTACCCAACGAATAAGTTTATCAGTAAAAAAATACAAGTTTTTTTAGATTTTATGACTAATTTATTAGGATCTGTGTATGGTGAAACAAGTCTTTAATTAATTCGTTAGTTGTGTTGGCATCGCCCGGGCAAAATGACAAGATAAAGAAAACCAGTTTACACTGCCGGAAAAACAGCAATCGCATTTTAGCATTGCGTCAAGGAAGAATTTATAAAACATTTGAGGCGCACGCAAAAAATACATTAAGGGAAACTGATCTTTTGGCTGCATGTTATTAGTTTATTGACTTTGAAAATCATTTACGTGTAGCATTCACACAGTTATAATACATTTAAACAAAAAATATCATATTTGAGGATTTTTTATATGGGCTCCAACTGCATAAGCGGTCCAAAAGTTTCGTAGGCAGGTCAAGCAACACCTAATTCCATAATCTTTTCTATGTCGAATAATTGATCATTTGCGACATGTTTGGTGAAGTCATATTCTCCTTGCATGTTAATATGCTGCCACGCAATAATCGATCCTCTTTTTATCGAATCAATCATTCGCTTACGTTCCTTGAGATCAGCATTGTTAACTAGTAATTGTGATAGATATAGAGGTCCGGCCCCGATTCGTGTAAAAAAGGGTTAAATCTCCGACTTGATCAAACATAGAACAATTTTATCTTCCTCTTTATGTAAAAATCCTAATGCAGCCTTTAAAAGTTGAATCTTCAGAATTTAAAGTTATCATGGAGTGGGGTTACTGGATTGACGGTAAATACTATTGACGACGATAAACAAAATACATCGCTGGAACTTTGCGGACATGCATGAAGTTGGCCGTCGATTATTTGCAAAGATAAATAAAAGAAAACAATCCGCGAATCACAACCATGAAATCCATTTTTTAGCGCGTGAAATAGATGAATGGTTACCTCAAGGGATTCAATCCATGATCGACGGAAATTATACTCCGCGTCATTTAAAAAGATATTATTTTCAAGATGAGATGATTGATCAGCTGCATATATCCGATCGAATTTTCCAGCATATTTTGCTTAAACAATTAAAACCAACGTTTAAACATGTGATTAACCCTAATTGCTTGCACATTTATGGCCCTTCAGGCGTAAAGCTTGCAACACAACGAATTCGTCAAGTGTTAGAAGAAGAAAAACCGGAATACATTATTCGTGCAGATATTAAATCTTTTTATAAATCCATCCCGCATTATAAATTAATTCAAGATATTAAAAAATTTTATGATGATCATAAAGTGCAATTCATGCTTCAAGAAATAATTGCAAATCCTATTGAAACACCAAGAGGATACAAAAATGCCATAACTGGAGTAGCGCTGCGAGGACCGCTTTCACAATTTTTCAGTGCAATTTACTTAAAACCGTTAGATGACGCATTTGATAAAATGGATGTGACTTACATTCGATACCAAGATGATTTGATTGTGTTGTGCAAGACAAAACGACAATTTAATCGTTGTCGGCGTAAGATGATGGACATTTTGGACGAGCGGCAACTCAAGCTGTCACGTAAAAAATCGCGAATGGGCTTGATCAATAAAGGTTTTCATTTTCTCGGAATTCATTATCCTGGGACGCAACCTCAGGATGACACCAAAGCAGTACAAGCTGCGAATGATAGCAGGATTACCCGCTACAATACTGATGAATATATGTTAGTCATGCGGGGGGGGGGTAATCCATTAAATGAACAAATACAGCTTGTACCAACACGCATTGTGCCTCATGCTAGAACACTACGTAAAGCTCGCGAGCAGGTAAAAATAATGGTCGCCACTGGGTTTTCTACCCACCGGATCAGAAGTTACCTGAAAAAATGGGCTCTTTGGTGGGTAATGACATCAGCAACGTGGAGCCTCGAAGAATTGCTCCACGCGTTTATCAAATCATGTTGGGATTATAGTTGCCGCGACTATGCAGTTCAGCTTCTTCGAATCCCTACATTATCAGGCAGCGCTGTGTTTTCTTTTGCGGCAAGCTGACTGGTACGTATGTTTTGAATGCTGGTGTAATTGCTCGTAATAAGTTTTGAAAAGTCGTGCCCTCACCCGCCGTGGCCGCGAGCGCAACCGCACTCCACAGCCCCACAGCTATCATCGTAATAAGAATTAACCCCCAGCAAGTAATTAGAACCAACCCCGCGAAAAGCACTACCGTCAACATCGATAGTGCGCGGCGCCGGCTTATTATTTAATACATAGTAAAGCCCTCTAGTTAATTTTTGTCGTAGACTAGGTAAGGAATCAAGCTCCCGCTGCTGTAAGCTTTCTCCAATAATCTTAAAGCAAAAGAGGTCAGCTTTTTTACCGTACCAGCGACCACAATCGCTACCATTTATTGAGGGTAATTCCCCACCTCTATTTGCCAATACATCGAAAGCCACATACATAAGATGTAGAAGATCCATAGGATATCGATTATTTGTCAGATACCCTTGATCGTTCAAAAGGAGAGACTTCTTGCTTTTGACAAATTCTTTAAATGTTTCTATGGCCTGTTTCGTAATATTTTCATTGTTTTGTTTAATAGCTTCAAAAACGTCGGTGATTGCATCAACATTGGTGCTTTCCCTAATTTGCTTATCATCAAGACTTTCATCTGGTGAAGCTAATTCAGCCTGTTCTCGAACGTCAGCTAATCTATTTGGTAATAATTCGGCAACGATACCGAACAAGCTTTCAGCCATCCCTTTATTTTCTTTCATCTCCTCCCCTTTTTCATTTCTAATCGAAACATCCAATCGACTAACAAGTAATTGGATTAGCGTGCCTTGCATACTACCCATAATAAAAGTTCGATCGAGAAGTGCATGTGTTTTTGACTTATTTTCTAATTCTTTCGTTATGTGACGTCTTGCAAAAAATTCAAATTTGTCAAGCGGTCCTGCATGTTCGGCTAAGAACAAAGTTTTTAAAAGAGCATGGTCACTACCAGAAAAAAAACAGGGTTTTAAGAAAGGAACATCCATTGCATATTCCATTACTATCTTAACCAGAGGATCCGGTAACCTCCAATTCTCATATGGCATGACATCTTCAATAACATTCTTACTTTCTAATTTTTTACCACTTGCAGTCATAGGAAACTCCTCATCATGTGATTATTTTTTAATTAATTGAATAAAATAATAGCAACACCAAAAAAACACTATGTATCATTTAGTAAGTACATCTAATAGTAAAGTAGAAAGAATTAAAAAAAGCAGATTTTTGAATCAACCAAACCATACTCAACCTCATCTGCTTCATTTTCCATATCTAACTGAAAAATCCCAAAGCGATTCAAATGATCCGTCCAATACGGCGACATAGCTGCAAGGATTTCATTAGGTATTTCTATACCTTGCGCTCGTAGTTTATTAATTCCCTTGGTTTGATAAACAACTGTATGGAATATCAACATATTTGCCAACAGATGATTATACCGAATAATTTTACGTTGATTGGCGCGCATGTTGTCACTGATTACGCCACCGCCACCAAATCTGATCCAATCAATAAATCCATTGAATTCTTCACTCTTGCAGGTTGCAGCTTGAATCATTCGACGCATTTCAGGGTCATCGATATAGTTTAATAAAAACATGGTTCTTTCAACTCGTCCTAATTCTCTAAATGCAAAATAGACTTTATTTTTCCGACTTTTTGAACAAAGCTTTCGTAATACTGTGGATGCTTTTACTTTACCCTTATAAATTGAAATGGCTATGCGCAACATATCATGATAGTGAGTTTCTATAAGGCCCCAGTCGATCGGTTTTTCTGTAAAAAGACTGTCAATATTTTCATAATGATCATTTCGTGAGGCTTTGTAATAATAAAGATGTTTAAATTGTTTAATACGCGGCATGATTAATATGGCGAGTAATGCAGCTAATCCAAATAAAACCTCACTTTGCGCCCAAGAATCGCCATGCACTTTGTTAGGTTTTATGTCTGAGTCATTTTCAACAATACCATCCAACAAATAAACGCTTTCATGAACACCGCAGGAAATAAAATTGCTAAAAAGTGCAATATAAGTATCAGACACATGATAATAACCAACCCCGCCATATCTGCCATAACGGATATGATGAGCAGCCAATAAATTTTGTTGGTACATATCCCAGAAAGTACCATCTACTGATAAACTGTCTCCTGGTCCCCAATGTTTTGGTAAATCAAAAACATTATAGTGATTGATTAAAGCCATAATGGCTTTTAACAATTTTCTATCATCAACATGATGGTTGAAAAGCCATGCTATTTGTTTACGAGTGTATTTTAATAATGAACGTTCCCCTTGGGTTGGCCCAACATTACAGCCATAGCAAAAAGTGGTTGCAACAAATCTCGATGGATAATCAGATATTTTTGTTTGAAACCCAGAAAGGGGTTTGAAAAAAATGCTAAGGTTAAGCCACATTTCAATTTCAACAATAACATCGACAATGCTTTTTAATGGCATTTCAGACATAATCATGTTTTTAATTTTTTCAAGTTCAGGATGATCTTTTTTCTTGGGTAGTTTCTTTAAGATGGGTAGTCCGTTATCAATGACTAAATAAGGATTTTCATGATAGTGCTCATCAACTTTCTTTGCTGTTTGTCGTAATTGCTCCTGCTTCAATGCAACAAATTTCAGCGCTTCTTTAGGGTGCTTTACTAACTCACAATAACTATCTACTTCTATTTCAAATTGCTCCCATGTTATGAATTGTTTATTTGGATCATCAAAAATAAATCCATCTGTCACATAGGCATCCCCACAGCTTAAATCACCCATAAGAACAGTGCAGACTGCAATTTCGTAATAATGACGATTGATTTTTTTAACGACTACGTTTTTTTCTTTTTTAAGTCCAGTCACTGCTTTAAACCATCCTTCTGATAATAGTGTTAAATCAGGTTGGATAGGATCATCTGGATTGAGATCAATCCACTCTTTATGTGAGTAGCGATGATATTTGATAAACATCAGAGCTGTTTCTATGGATTTATCATTAGAAGATGAATAAATAGTTAAATTTTCTAATAATTGGAAAATAATAGATCGTTTGTTATTGTAAGGTTTTAACATCCAAGTAATATGGTTTTCGCCTGTGAGACCAAGATATTCTCTACATTGTTCTAAGATTTCATCTGTTTTTCCATCTAATTGTTTTTCAATGACATCAATTTTTTCCTGCGCGGTGTGGTTATTTTTTATGACCATTAATGTATTATAAAGCAAGAACACGAAGTGATCTGTTTTATCAGCTTGGTTAAGTCGATACTCCTCTAGTTTTGCTTTAGCTTGTGCTTCGATGTTTCTAATCCATGTAATAAATACTTGTACCAAATCATCAATAGCTGAAGCCGTTTTCATATAAATAAAAATGGTCGCAAGGGCATATCGTTTAATGGGTTTCATTGATTTCATATCATCAATATCTGCAATTAATGCTTCATCTCTTAACTGTTCGATTCTGGCAGGTGTAATAAAATCGAGATTGATATTAATTTTTTGACGTAGCTTTCTCATATTATTAACATATTGAACAAATCCTCTGACATTATTTGTTGTTGGTTTTTTAGGTTCTAGTTTTAGCGTTGCCCAAGATAAAAAACTACTATCGTTTTCAGTCGGTTTTTCAATTCCTATGATGATATCGATTATTTTTTTCTGTTCCTTCGTCAGTTCATTAAATATCTTTTCATAATTGCCGTTGTTTACAACGGCTCTAGCAGCTGATGTTAACCTAACGAGTTTTTGAAACACGGGTAATTCAAAGCGTGATTTGATAAGCTCATCAATTACATAATTAATAATATCGGCTAAGTTTTCTCTTGTTGTTGCCGCTTCTAATGCGGCGGTTTTCATGACATTACGTCGCTCTTTTTTATCCGGATTAATATGCAAATATTCTCGAATTATTTTGATGTGCCTTTTGCGAGCGGAGGTGTCATATCCATTCACATCAATTTTACCTTCAAATCCTAGTTTTTCAGATATATATTTTCTAATGGATTCGTTTATTTTATTGAGCCTGACTGGTCGACCTAAATATCGATAACATTTCAAAAGAATCATAAAACCTAACCTGGTGATCGGTAAGGTCTTTTTTGTTTTTGAATTCAATAAAATTAATTCCTCAGGTGTAGGAGTAAATAGTTCAATTAATTCTTTGTGGCTTAAATTTGGTTTTATACGTGGATAAGCAGTCTCATGTATTGCAGCCATTGCATTCTCATTTTGTGTTTTTAAAATTAATATGTTTTATTTTTCTAAAATTTCATGTTTAGACATTGCATCATGCCATTTGTCTTCTTCTGCATGTTGATATAACATCGTAGTTTCGACACTTTCGTGACGCGCATGTTTTTTAATATAACGTAGCTCAATCCCGACATCTGCCTGATGAGTTATTGATGTATGACGCATCCAGTGAGTTGATGCCTGCTTTAGTTTCATAGCAAAATCAGGGCGACTTTTTTCTAACAGTACTGCACAATTTAGAAAAACTGTTTTCACTAAACGATAAATCATATTCGCAGTAACACCTTTTGTGCCATTTAAATTCATAAACAAAGTATTTTCTTCATCAAACTGTGGAAATTGAGGAAGCCCGTAAAATTGACGGTAGCGAATCAATGCTTTTAACATTGAATCGTTAACAGGTATCAGTTGAGCTTTTTGTCCTTTTCCTATAACTTCCCACCACCATTTACCACGGATTTGTTTGATGCTTGGCATTGTGGCGTACGCGATTTCACTCACACGAGGACCCAGCAAATAAAGTAAATGAAACAGATAGCGTATACGTTCATAGTCTTTTTGTTCTCTAGCTGTAATTTTTGGCAAGTTTTCAATATAATCTACAACCGTTTGCCATAGCGCTTGTTCTAAAAAACGCTCTGTGACTTTTGTTTTCATCGTTGAATATTGTTTGATCTTGCGGCGCATCAAACCTAATGGATTTCCACTTAAGTAGCCTGCTTCAACAAGATAAGAAAAAAGAGCGTTAATAATAGTAATAGCTTGAGCGACGCTGTCCTCACTTAGTGGTCCTTCAAAAGGACGCCAAGCAGGATGGTGACGCGGTTTACGCTGACCACACCAATGTGTTGCAGGTTGGGGGTTCAGTAAAAATTGTTGATAATCGCGAAGATCATCACGTGTTAGGCTTGAAAATGGTTTCTTTTTTTCAATGAGAGACCACAATAGTAAACGTTCTGCTTCCTTGCGATAAGCGCGTTGTGTTTGAGGTGATCGTTCGAACTCAGCTAGCCAACATTGAATAGCTTGTAGATCATTCGTAGCAGAAATTTGTTGGGTAATAAATGCAGGTGCGCGATTGGTTCCTGATTCACCGCTAAGATTTTCAGGAGCGATTAAAAACTCAAGCGGGATAGGTATCAATGTTGTATCATCCATAATTGTCCTTGTTTTGATCTTATGATTTTTAGAAAAAACATTTTGACAGCGTCCATTTAAAATATCAAGATAAGTGTAATTATCATGAATATTGATATTTTAAAATAATAATTCAACATGACTGACGTATCATGTCAAAGCATGATATAGTGCGGAAAATTAAGAAAATCATGCGATAGGACAACCATGTCAAGACCAGGCGTTGATTATGAAACCGTAAAATATACTGCAGTTAAATTATTGAGCCAAGGTATTGCTCCCTCCGTGCAAAAGATAAGAGAAGAATTAGGTACAGGCAGCAACACAACAATTTCTGAACATCTAAAATTTTGGCGTGATGAATATGCTAAAAAGACTATCCATCATTTACCGGCTAACATGCCTAAAGAATTGATTTCTACTTTTGAGGTATTGTGGCAAACGGCGATGGAACATGCTCAAAATCAGTTAGCCGAATACAAGAAGACTGTAGAAAGTGAACGCGGGATAGCGTTACTAAAAGAAAAAGATTCGGAACAAGCAGTCAGCGATCTCCAGCTAAAATTAACAGAGCTTTCCTGTACGTTGGAACAAGAGATCGCAAACAAGCAAAAACTGGACGTTGAATTAGCCATTGTAAATGATCACTTAAGCAAGCAAAACGAAGTGATCATTGTACAAAAAAATCAATATGAAGACCGCCTAAAGCGAGTTTACGAAGAAAAAGATCATCTCATTACACAGTGCCATCATTTTCAAACAGAGATTAAAATATTACATGAAAAATTAACTTTGCAAGCTGAAGAACAAAAGCGGTTGTTTGCCAAACAAAATGCCTTACAGGAACAATCCGAAACCCGTTGGCTAAAGCTGATTGATCAGGCAAGACAAGAAACAAAAGACGAACGCAAAAAATTAGAAAATATCCGTCATCAAAATAGCGAACGAATTAAAAAATTAGAATCACAATTAACAAATGCACAAAGAGAAATTCATGAGAATGATGTTCACCTAAAGACGGCACAGGAAAGAATTATACAATTAAGACAAGAAATTAAATTTATAGAAACAGAATACATAAAATCTCGCGCAATCATCATGAAACTTGAGGAAGAAAAAAAGCAAAGAGCGATATCTCATTCTTCCAAAGCCAAAAAAGAGCGAACAACAACTCAATAAAGAAACATTGATACAGGAATAAAAAAATGTGGTTTAAGCAGGCACAATTATTTCAATTAACAAACGCAATGCGTTATTCACCAATGGATTTATGCGAAAAATTAGGCAAACTCGAATATGAAGAATGCTTGCCTTCTATGCCATACGGTTCGGGTTGGATCTCTCCCGTTGATGAGGAAGGGGCTCCTCTTGTTCAGTCTATCAATGGCTATATGATGATTTGCTTGCAAATTGAAGAAAAAATATTACCTCCTATTGTTATCCGTCAAGAGCTTACTAAGAAAATTAAAAAAATTGAAGAATCAGAAAATAGAAAAGTCGGATTAAAAGAAAAATATGCATTGAAAGATGAAATCACAGCAACATTATTGCCGCGCGCATTCAGTAAACTCACTAAAATTTATGCCTACATTGATACTAAAAATCACTGGCTCATTCTCGGTACGGCGAATACTAAGAAAACAGAACAATTTATATCTGCTTTCAAGAAAACATTCGGTGACAATATCGATTCATTCCGAATTAAAAAACTCTCTGCTGTCATGACTTCTTGGTTAAAGAATCAAAGTTATTCTTCGTTTTTTTCAATTGAAAAATCTTGCGTACTGCAAGATGCAAATCATGAAGGTCGTGTTATCCGATGCCATAACCAAGATTTATTTGCAAACAGCATTCAATTACTGATTAAAGATGGCTGCGAAATAAAGCAGCTCGCGCTCAACTGGCAAGACCGCATTGATTTTGTATTGCTGGATGATCTTTCAGTGCAAAGCATCAAATTTAAAGATGAAATCATTGAACAAGTAAAAGAAATGGAAGCTGGCACCAAACAACAACAGTTTAATACAGACTTCTTGATTATGACAGAAACATTAGATGGTTTATTTAAAGATTTATTGAATTCATTCGCCGAACAGCCAGCAAAAATGGGAGACAATGTGGTATCAATGACTAAAAGGTTTGGTTCCTAGACTTGATATCCTTTTGCCAGGATTCCGGCCGAACCTCAGTTAGATTTGTCATCTGATAAACTCAGGAGAAAGTAGCATTAGAGAACAGTATCACCCAGAATAATGTCAGAATTAGCCTAAAAATTTTATGAGTGAATGAATGGACCAAATACAAACACAAAAAAATAGTACGAAAAAAACTAAAAAAACTAAAAAAAATAAAAAAATATTTCAACTTGTAGCAACTGCGGCTGGAGATGTCGTATCTAAAAAAGGCTATGTAAGTGTAATTGATTTATTTCTCAGAATCGGTTGGCTGACCTCAGATAATATCGTCGACTGGAAGAGCGGTAAAATACCGTATCTTGAGCGAGTCATAACAGCAAATTTGAGTAAAATTTCGAAAGCAATGAAAGAATTTAAATCATGGGCTATTCATTCAAAATTAAAAGCTAGCTTTACCCATTACAAACATAAAAGCCATAAACTTCGGTTCAGCAAAACAGGCGAGCTGAATATAGAAATTGCATATTGTACGCATTATGTACTTGTTAAACCAGAAAAGAGAAAAATTGACAATGATTTTACCAACTCAGAGATTTAACCCTTTTTTACACGAATCGGGGCCGGACCTCATGGAGATCCACCATGCTTAAAATGGATTTGAAATCCCAAGTAAGAGAAATTATCACTGATATAAAATTACTTGGTGGATCATTAATTAAAAATGAAGAAGAACTCAAAAACGCACAAGAAAATGGAGATATAGTTGTTCAACTAGATGTGATGGATGAAAGCGCTTCGTCTTTTGGTCATTCCGCTATTTATATGGGAGATAACTGTTATGAATTACAGGTCTCTGAAAATAAGAATCCTAATGCGTTAGCATCATCTAAATATACAGCGATAAAAATTAGTATACATAAGCAAACGAATAATCCTCTAAGTGAAAAGAAATTAGAAGAACTCAAAAGTTTTGAGAATCTATATATAAATCTATACGAATCTAATCAGTGGAAAACAGACGGCACACATGAAAAATTAAAAAAATTATCTCAAAAAAGAGTGCTTTTCAAGGTTCCTAAAGAATATTCAACATTATTGAAGGAAGGTATTAAAAGTGAAGTAGCGATTTTTAAAAATACGCCTCTCGGTTTTGGACGTCAATATAACTGCACTACATTTGTCAGAAACTGTTTTCGAAGATTATTTGTTGTAGACTACCAACAAAAACGAAAAATGAAAAGATTTATCGAAGAAGATAAGTTAGATCAAAAAACACAAAAATCTTTGCAGAAACAAAACGATTCTCAAGATTCCTCTCAGTTAGAAAAATCTGATGTTTCAAATAATGAAAACAAAAAAGATCAAAATCTTAAAGAAAACACACAAATAATCAGCAGCTCTTCATCAACTACAACTACAAAAAAAGTAAACGAAACTCAAACCATGACTTTGGAACACAAAAAAGATGAAATTGGTGATGGGAAAAAATCAAACTCTGAAGATCAATCATCCATAATATTAAATGAAAAAAAATTGGTAAATCAATATCCCAACCCCAATCCTATTGCAACAAATAATATACAACCTCGAGAGAATTTAGTTAATGATAGAAATATTCCAGAATATTTTTTGGGGGCTGGTGTAGGAACCTCAATGGGGGCCGGAATTGGCTATGGAATAGGCGCTCTCGTTGGTGGTCTTATAGGTGGTTTTTTTTCTTTAGGTGTGCTTACACTTCCTGCAGCGTACGCTGGAGGAATACTAGGCGCTGCTATTGGAGGAGTCATAGGTTCAACAATAGGATGTATTGCAATGCGATTTCACCTATCAGCTCAAAAGGAAAAGCTTAAATCGAAACGCAATCTATATCCAGCAGATTTGAAAAATGAAAAAAATGCTGCTATTGTAACTAACGCACAAAATCCTACACTTTTCACTTCATCGTCTACAGACATTTTACGAACAACTGGCATGTCTCTAGAAAAACAAGACAAAAATGAAAATATCACCTTAACTATTTCAACACAAGGCACTAATGAAAATAAAAAAAGTCTTACAGCTGATTTTTCCAACTCTAAGAAACTTTTTTTAGAAGAAATAAAATCAAGAAAAGCAATAGTACAACAAAAATTAGAAAAAGTTGAGCAAATACTTAGTGAGTATAAAGATGGATTCAGAAATCGTTATGGCCATTTTATTGATTATTTTTATCAAAAAAAATTATTTGAAAAATACGGTTCTCAATGGGCTTTTTTAAGTGAACTTGATGCGTATATTCGTGCGGAAAACCCTAAAGACAATTCTAACACTTTATATGATAAATATAACCTTTTGTCTCGCGCAAAAGGATTTGATTCAGAAATTAATTATTTATGGCAAAAAGCAAAAGAACATCAATATATATCTTCAAAATT
>Ga0207091_1182_pt1 | contig 14339 bp, 13 predicted proteins | sample Alteio_BWMinHeat_47_FD_153534 | JGI IMG/M metagenome (GOLD analysis project Ga0207091, IMG submission 153534) | Enriched cells from forest soil in Barre Woods Harvard Forest LTER site, Petersham, Massachusetts, United States -... | ecosystem: Environmental > Terrestrial > Soil > Temperate forest >... | reverse complement strand
CACGCCCATCCACTGCCAAAGCGCCCCACGCCTGCGGCAGCAAACTTTGTTTTAAAATCGGCAAAACTTCCAAATGCTGCATTAATGGCATCGGCAAGTTCGCCGGTTGGCTCACCACCAACGCCGGGGCCAAGTATTTCCCAAAAAAAGCTATGGTTCCAATGGCCGCCACCGTTATTTAGTACGGCTGGGGGCAAAGTGCCTGCTGCCTGAACTAGTTCTTTCAAGCTTTTGTGCTCGTTGGGCGTGCCGGCAATAGCATTATTCAGGTTTGTTACATAAGCCTGGTGATGTTTGTCATGATGAATCTGCATGGTAAGCAGGTCAATGTGCGGTTCCAGTGCGTCGTAAGCATAAGGAAGCGCAGGTAGTGTAAATGCCATAAGGTTAAATTTTAATTTTCAATTTTGAAATAGAGGCAACAAATGTACTTACTGAAAGTTTAAACAAAACAACTGAATTTTAATTGTTTCTTAAGTCGAAAAGGAAAATGGGGTAAAATGCAGGGCTATGCATAAAGGTTTGCATTTTCGCCAAACTTGTTTTATCGCCAAACTATGCAAGTAATTATAAAACCCCTACATTAGTTAAAACAATTGCTTTATGAGAAATACGGATTCCGATAGCTCCCGCCGCAAATTTGTAAAAAATGCAGCAGCAGGCTTAAGTTTATTGCCCCTTTCATCTATACTAAATGCACAAACCAAGGGTGTACCAAAAGAAAAGCTGAAAGTTGTTTGTGTGGGTGGCCACCCGGATGACCCTGAAAGCGGTTGTGGCGGCACTTTAGCAAAATTTGTGAATATGGGGCATACAGTCACCATCATTTATTTAACAACTGGCGAGGCAGGCATACCAGGCAAGACTCACGACGAGGCCGCGGCAATACGCAAACAGGAGGCTATAAACGGCAGCAAGGTGCTGGGCGCGAAGTCTGTTTTTGCAGGCCAGATTGACGGCGACACGGTTATGGATAATAAGTGGCTTAGCACCCTGCAGCAATTGATTGCGGCAGAAAACCCGGACATAGTATTTACCCATTGGCCATTGGACTCCCACAAAGACCACCAGATTGCCAGCCTGCTCACCATACAAACATGGATTAGGGCGCAGCAAAAGTTTATTTTGTATTTTTTTGAAGTTTGCACTGGCGAACAAACCCAAATATTTCACCCCACGGACTATGTCGATATAAGTGGTACACAGGAACAAAAACGGCAGTCAGTGTATTGCCATGTTAGCCAGGATCCGCCTGGAATATACAGTTGCGGGCATGCCTCCATGGAAGATTTCAGGGGCAGGGAATTAGGTGTTAAGGCCGGGGAGGGCTTTGTAAGAATGAGCGGAAAGATGCAAGGAGGGCTAAGTATAGTCTGACAGAGACCGTCAGGCCGGGATTTATCAACTTTTCAAACCGCACTTGTTGCAAACACCGCTTATTATTACATCCGTTTGCTTTCCGATGAAACCTTGGGGCAATTTTACATCGGGAACCGCAACACGGTCAAGGCAAAATGCATTACCGCATATATCGCATACAAAATGAACATGGTTATCGTGGTGGCGGCCGGCTTCACAATCTTCTTTGCAAAGCGCATACTTGATTGAATTATCCGCAGTGGGGATGGAGTGGATAATGCCTTTTTCCACAAAAGTTTGTAAAGTGCGGTAAATAGTTACCCTGTCAAACTGATCGCCCGAAAGCCGTTCAATATCAGCATGCGCCAAAGCGCCATCGGAATGGTGGAAAAATTCCAGTATTTTCTTCCGGCTGTCGGTAACGCTTAACTGGCTGCGTTTTAAGGTTTCAGCTACAGCATCCTGCATAAAAACTCTTTTAAAAATTGGCACCGCCTGTCGCTTTTTCGCGCAGCAGCTCTTTTATATCAGTTTGCAGTTGTTTCAGTTCATCTTGTTTCAAACCATCGTATATCTGCCCGCGCACCTTGCCATTTTTATCAATCAAGGCAAAAAACTGCGTATGCAAAAATTGGTCGTTTATATTTATAACGCTGTTCTTTGGGTCATCCAATAAATAACTGTTGCGCGCAGCTTGGTAAAGACTGTCTTTACGGCCAGTAAGAAAAACCCATTTGGTTTCGTCCACTTTCAGCGAGTCGGCGTAGTGTTTTAAACGGGACGCGGAGTCTGTTTCAGGGTCGCAAGTATGCGACACTATCATAAAATTTGGCTCGTCCTTAAACACGTCATACACTTCTTTCTGCATGTTGTTGTTCATGCGAGGGCAAATTCCCTTGCAGCTTGTAAAAAAATAATTTACCACACAAACTTTGCCCAGCATGTCTTTCTCCGTGAATGATTTTCCGTCCTGTGTTGTAAAGGTGAACGGCTTTACCGTATTTAGTTCAGGTGATTTGCTTTTAAAACCGTCCGAAAAAGCCGACCACGTGTCTGCCTTAAAAAAATCACCGGGGCTTTTTACGCCGCCCAGCACCACTACCAAGAATACAAAAACAAGCACAAAAAAGAAAATGCCCAGCCCTATTACTTTCTTCTTGTTCATAAATCAAATTCTGCTGCAAAGTTAATACAGCCATCCCTTAAACAACTATTATAAAATTTGCTTAACTATTATTTGGGCAGGTTGCAGCAAAATCCTGTCATTGAAAAAACTAAAAGTCCAGTAAAAAGGCCGCTGACCGTTTCTCCTGTGGTTTAATTTTTAAAAATAGACTACATTTAACCCCTCGTATATATTTTACATGTTAATATACAGGCGATATGATACTGAGGTTTTTTAAAAGGGTTTTTATAGCATTAAACATTATTGTTTGTGTTGTGTACCTGCTTGCCTGCCTTAGCCCGTTTCTCAATCCAAAAGACTGGCCCATTTTTGGTTTCCTAAGCCTGTTTTTCCCTTACCTGCTAATTCTGCTGGTTTTTTCTATTTTTTTCTGGCTGGTTGCCAAGCCCAGGATAGCGTTATTGCCGCTGGTAGTTCTATTTGCGGGTTGGAAATTTCTCGGCGTTTTATTTGCTATCCATACAACCCCAAAATTTACGGCAGTTAAACCGGCGGGGCAAATACGTATTGTTGATTGGAACGTTGCAAATATGTACGGGCTTAGCAACGATGCCGAAAAGAAGAAGGAGACAAGGGTTGAAATTGCACAGGCTATATTAAAACTTCAGCCCGATATCATTTGCCTGCAGGAGTTTAATAACAGCACCAAGCAAGGGCCTGAAGCGAACAATATTGGCCTTTTTACTCTTGTTTACCCGTATTTCTATTTTTCAAAGGATGTGAATAAGGAGGATGGCTATTACCAGTATGGCAGTATTATCTTCTCGAAATTTCCCTTTTCTGACAGCGGCAGGATAAAATATCCCGGCAGGCCAGAAAGCCTTATTTATGCTGATATTGTTAAGGGTAATGATACTTTTCGCATATATACCTCGCATTTGCAGTCATTCAAATTCAATAAGGACGACTATGATGACATGGACAAAATAACCAAAGAAGACAAACAGGCGGTTGCCGCATCAAAAAGCCTTTACCAAAAAATGAAACAAGCGTTTGTTGAAAGGGGGAAACAGGATGACGTAATTCGTACGGAACTAGATAGTTGCAGGCGCACAAGTATTATATGCGGCGATTTTAACGATGTGCCCGGTTCTTACACCTATTTTCATATAAGGGGAACAAGACAGGATGCCTTTCTTGCGAAGGATTTTGGCATAGGACGCAGCTATGTTTCGCTGGCGCCAACCCTGCGGATTGATTACATTTTGCCAGACAATAACTTTACCGTTAACCAGTTTGATATGGTTGACGAAGATTTGAGCGACCATATTATGCTTGTAACCGATATTAGTTTAAAAAAATAAAATATCTTCGCCGCCCATGGCACCTATTAAGTCATCATACCGCTGCTGTTGCTGTTGTTGCCGATAATGCACTTATCGCCCCCTCCTGTCATTAAAAAACTCAAACAAAAAATTTTGTATTTGCATGTCACAGCTTAAAGTATATAATTCGCTAACCCGCAAAAAAGAAGTATTTGAACCGATTATAAATGGAATGGTGGGCATGTATGTATGCGGCCCCACCGTAAGCGGCGAAAGCCATCTTGGCCATGCACGGCCATTTATAACTTTTGATATTATTTACCGCTACCTGCAGCATCTTGGGTATAAAGTGCGGTACGTACGCAATATTACCGATGCCGGTCATTTTGAGGAAGAGGGCCGCGAGGCCGAGGATAAAATAAGCAAAAAGGCAGTCCTGGAAAAACTAGAGCCGATGGAACTGGTGCAGAAATATACCAACCTGTTCCATTGGGCTATGCGTGAGTTTAACAACAAAGAACCCAATATCGAGCCCACTGCAACCGGACACATAGTAGAGCAAATTGGCATGATTGAAAAGATTATTGTGGATGGTTATGCTTACGAAGCCAACGGCTCGGTATATTTTGATGTGGAAAAATACAACCATGATTTTGCCCCCAAAGGAATGGCTTATGGCATTTTAAGTGGCAGGGTGCTTGATGAAATGCTAGAAACCACCAGAGATTTGGATAACCAAGAAGAAAAAAGAAACAAAGCTGATTTTGCTTTGTGGAAGAAGGCCCCGCCCGAACATATTATGCGCTGGAGCAGCCCCTGGGGCGAAGGTTTCCCGGGATGGCATATTGAGTGCTCTGCCATGAGTACTAAATACCTTGGCCACAAGTTTGATATACATGGCGGTGGCATGGATTTGCAGTTTCCGCACCATGAATGCGAAATTGCGCAAAGTGCCGTTTGCAACCACCAAATACCTGCCCGTTACTGGCTGCATAACAACATGATTACCATTAATGGCAGAAAAATGGGTAAGAGCTACAATAACGTAATAAAGTTGACTGAGCTTTTCAGCGGCACCCATCCCGTTCTTGAACAGGCCTATAGCCCGATGATTATTCGCTTTTTTATTTTGCAAACCCAATACCGCTCGACGCTTGATTTTAGCAACGAGGCGCTTAAAGCCGCCGAGCGCGGGCTAAAGCGTTTGTGGGAAAGTTATGACAACCTGAAAAAATTAGAAATACAAAGCACGAGCTACGAAGTTAACAGCCAAGAGGATAAGGAATTAAATGAAAAGGTGAATACCCTTCTAGCTGAGTTTGATGAGTTTATGAATGATGATTTTAACACTGCAAAAGTGCTGGCCAGTATGTTTGAGCTTGTACCGGTTATTAATGGCATAAAGGATAAACATATTGCAGTTGGTGCATTAAGTGTTGATACAATTACTACACTGCAAAGCAAAATGAAAACATATCTTGAAGATGTTTTTGGACTGAAGGATGAGCAGGAAAGTAAAGATGGAAAGCTTGACAGCGTACTACAGTTGCTTATAGGCATGCGCAAGGATGCACGCTCCAGAAGGGATTACGTTACCAGCGATAAAATTCGCAACGAACTGGCAGGCATTGGTATTCAGATAAAAGACGAGAAGGATGGAAATATGAGTTATGTGGTGGTGTGATCTGATTAAACAAATAGCCGAAGCTTTTCTCGTTTTTCTTAAAACTGCAAATACACGGGCTTAATAGCCTGCGCTTGCTTAAACTGTATGGCGATATACATACAAAACAAAAAATAAGAAATCATTACAGGCAGTGAAAGCCTGCCGATAAACAACTGAAACTTATTTTCTGTTCTAACCGGTATACTGTGCAACGCAAAGGCGATGATAAGCACAATAAACACGTTGCGATAATTAGCCAGCAAATCACCTGCAACACCCGGCTGGAAGTTAAAAAATATCTGGTGAATCATTACCCCGCTGTCTGCAAATGTTTTGCAATGGAAAAATATCCAGCAAAAGCAAACAAAATGAAAGGTGATGACAACGCCTGTTATTTTTACCAACATGCCTGGCAGCCTGAATGGAAGCCTTAGTTTTTTGGCAACCTCCATCCTTAGTTTATCCAATGCGAGTGCCGTGCCATGCAACGCGCCCCAAAAAATAAAATTCCAGTTGGCACCATGCCATAACCCGCCAAGCAGCATGGTGATAAAAAGATTTTTATAGGTGTTGAATTTTCCGCGTCTGCTGCCGCCTAAAGGTATATACAGATAATCCTTCAGCCAGCTTGACAATGATATATGCCAGCGCCGCCAAAACTCAGTGATGCTTGATGATTGGTAGGGTGAAAGAAAGTTGATGTTTATCTCAAAACCTATCCATTTGGCAATGCCTCTTGCCATATCCGAATAGCCGGAAAAATCGCAGTAAATAACCATGGCATAACAGTACACGGCAAACAGGCACTCAATACCCGTGTGCTTTGCCGGGCCGTCAAAAATATACATTACATAGTTTGCGTTGAGGTAATCGCTGATTACCATTTTTTTTATCATGCCGGAGCATATCAGGTATAACCCCTCACCAAGCTGGCTTTCGTTTACAAAAGGCTTCTTGTAAATCTGCGGTATAAAATCGGATGCCCGTACAATAGGCCCCATCATCAGTTTTGGAAAAAAGGAAAGAAAGAACAAATAGTCAATAAACCGCGTTACCGGTTTAAACGTGCCACGGTAAACATCAACGGTATAACTAAGGTTTTCAAATGTGTAGAATGATATGCCTACAGGCACGCCAAGGCTAAGAATTTTAATATGCAACGGCAAAACATCGTTTAGAATGCCCGTAAAAAAACCTGTGTACTTGAAAGAGAAGAGCAACCCAAGGTTAAGTGAAATACTTAGTATTAAAAGAGTCTTCTTCTTTCTCCGATTAATTTCTTCGTAAATCCAATGGCTGATGTTGTAGTCAACCACACCTGCTATCAAAATAAATACAACATACCACCCGCATGTTTTGTAAAAAAAATACAACGAGAATGCAGTGAGAAAGTAAATTCTCAAGACATCTTTGTTATAAAACGCAAGGTATACCAATAAAAACAATGCAAAGAACACGAAGAAAAAACCGCTGTTAAAAAGAAGCGGATTTTTTGGGTCGTATGCTAATATCTCGAAAAACTTCTTTAAACTGATACCCATTGCTGTTATACTTACCCGTTAGTACGTTTAATAAATGTTGCTGCTTTAATTTTTTTGAGGTTGCACAAGCTTGTTAAAAAATATGCCCGCAATCTTATCTGCCCCCCTTTCGTTTACGTGCATGTAATCTTTATAGGCAAGCACCGTATCGCCATCTGCCCAGTTTGCAATAGTATTGGCACCACCCATGGAATAATACAGGTTCCAAAATGCTACTTTGTTCTTCTTCGCCGTTTCGTTTTGTGTTTGCACAAGTATAGGCACTGCGGGGTCGGTAACATACTGGCCGCCTTCATTATAGGCAATGTCGCTCGTGCTGACTAACAAAATGGGCACGCCGGGATAACTGGCCTTTATCTTCTGTATCAGTTTGCCAATGCCCCTGTCAAACCAATCAAAATTGGTTTCGTTATGCACAATCGCATTTAACCCGTAATGCACAATAACCAGGTCGTATATAAAATATTTTTTAAACCCTTCTATTACATCAGCAGGCACCTGCAAACCCAATAATCCCGTATTGCCCCTGAATGCGTAATTGTCGATATACACGCCCGTAGTATCTTCAATACTTACCCCATATACAGGCAAATTTTTATTAGTGCAGCTAAGCTTTAGTTTTTTAATGGCGTTGCCCTCATTAAGAACAGTCTGATTAATATATCCATCATTGTTAATGTTAATATTATTCTTTATTCCATCTTTATCAACGGTAACCAATGTATTGGTGTCCTGTGTTTTGCCCGTATAAAGGTATACGCCCGCTAACCTGTTTTTAGCAGCGCCATATTCGCACCAAGAGTTGCCATTTGAGTAAAACACGTGGCCTGTTAAACCCAAGGGAAGCTTTTGAGGGTTATTGCGAAAATTATAATCCGTCCATGAAGTGTTATTATTGAAGTAGATCGATTGATAGGAGTCCGCCACTATCGACTGCACCGGCACAAAACCAACGCCATTGCCACCATATATATGCTGCAGCCTGGTTCTCAATTCACCGGTTATATAATCAGCCTCAATAAACGAATCGCCAAAATAAGCGATGCGTACTTTGCCTTTGTTGTGTCTCAAATTATCCAATTTTTTATAAAAGCCCTTCATCATCGCCAAAGTATCAACAGCATAATCGGTTATCAACGAACTGTCAAAAATGTCCGCCGCCGGCGCAGGGGGTTTAGATGCCGTCGCAGGCATCGGTTTTGCTTTTGTTATAGCTGTCAGAGTTTTTTTACTTTCCTTGATATCGTGCAATATATCAATGCTGCTGTAATTGTTCAGGTAGGGTATTTTGGGCAGCTTTATGACCGATAGTGTCAGAAGCATCACGAGGGTAACCCAGATTATTAGTACCGGGTGGGTTATTTTGTTGTTCATCTTCGTAGCATTTGCAAGATGCTTGTATTTTTACTTTTTTTAATTGTTTTGAATAACTAAACTCTTTGTACCCGCTATAATTGATTCGCTGTAAAAAATGGTAATATTCTTCGGTGCTGTCAGTATAATGCCTGTCTTGCCATTTTTTATAGTAATCCACGCAATCCTGCCAGCGGGTGAAACTTTTATAAATCAAAGTACTGCGAAAGCCAAATATGTTATTTTTCGTATTGCATACCCTTGATGTAAAATGGCCGCTTTCATAAATTGCCTGCCGCAATACTATTTCCGGGTTTCTAATACCAGCTTTTCGTATATAGCAGTATACTTCGTTCTCATCTATCCCACACAAGCCTTTTACACTCATTAGCAGTAATGCTATTACTGTAATAAATTTCATAAGCACGCAATATTAATTAACATTATAAGTAAAAACCCGTGTGTGCTTAGTATATTTAGCCTCAATTGCTTCTATATAGCCTAGTTATAATAGTTTGTATTATTACAGCAGCTTTAAAGTGTAACTGAAGTTTATATTTTGTAAGCCCACCTATATTCAGTTGATTAATTGCAATGCTAGTTACTTGCCCGCAAACTTATTGGAGGCATAAACATATTGCATTTTTTTGCAGGCGTAAAATACGCGTTATAATTTAATCAAAATTTAAACTTTTTTGCCAATTAGTAATATTACCAAATCTGAGGATCACCACACAAGTAGCCAACTCCGCAAATATTTTTACTAACAAGCGTTATTATTCGCAAAAGCCGCACTTTTCGAAAGCATTTAAAAATCGCAAGGCATTTCCATTATTTTTACATGGCGTCGACAGGTTTTATGCTCACTGGCTTTGACTCAAGGGATTTGAAACGGTTTTTTTCCTGCCAATACCTAGGTTTGAAGGCGATGAGCGACGTTTTAAGCTATTGAAATCTTTTAAATAAGCGATATGAAGTCATACGACAAACTATTACAGGAGAATAAAGCTTGGGCACACGAAAAAGTTGAGCGGGATCCTGATTATTTTAAACGCCTGGCTCTTTTGCAAACGCCCGAGTTTTTGTGGATAGGTTGCAGCGACAGCCGTGTGCCTGCCAATGAAATTACCAATACCCAGCCGGGTGAAATATTTGTGCATCGCAATGTGGCCAACCTGGTAATACATACCGACGTTAACTTGTTAAGTGTGCTTGATTACGCAGTATCGCATTTAAAGGTGAAGCATGTAATTATATGCGGGCATTATGGCTGCGGCGGCATAAAAGCCGCAATGACGAGCCACGATTACAAGCAGGTACTTAACATGTGGCTGAGAAATATTAAAGATGTGTACAGCCTCTATAAAGAAGAACTGGATGCCATTGGGGACGAAGAGAAAAGGACAGACCGCCTTGTTGAACTAAATGTAAAAGAGCAAGTATTGCACCTTGCAAAAACCTCCATCATACAAAGGGCTTGGAAGTATGAGCAAAGACCCCATCTGCATGGCTGGGTGTATGGGTTAAGCAATGGTATTATTAAACCCGTGTTTGAAATGCAAGCAAACAGCCATGTTGACCCTTTGTATCAATATGATGATTTGTAGAGACAAGCTGTTAGCTGTGAGATTTTAGCTGTTAGCGTCAAATGCCGGGGAGTAAGTGGGGAATTTTTTAATAATGTACTTTCGCAAACTAATAGCTATTGGCTGACAGCTTGGGGCTAATTACTAACCCCTCTCCTCTTGCTTAAATAGGCATGCCATAACAGGAATGAAGCAATTGTGCGGTAAGGCTTCCAACTCTCCGTTATTTTCAACAATTCCTCTTTTTGGGTATCGGCAGACAGGTCTTTTACTTCTTTAATACTTTTTAGCAGGGCAATGTCGCCGGGGGCAAAAACATCGGTTCGGTGCAACACCATCATTAAAAAAACATCAACCGTCCAGTCTCCAATTCCTTTAAGCTTTTTAAGGGCAGTTCTTATATCGTCATCAGGCATTTGCTCAAGGTGTTCGATGGTTATTGCGCCGCTTATTATCGTCTCGGCCAGATGCCTCGCGTATACTATTTTCTGCCGGCTGAAATAACAGGCCTTCATTTCTTCATCAGTCAATAATAAAATCTTGTCCGGTGTAATATGGCCAATCCGTTCCTGCAATTTTAAAAAGGCAGCCTTAGCCGATGCAAGGGATACCTGTTGTTCCAGTATTATGTGTATAAGTGTAGCAAATGTTGGCGTTCGGCTCCATAACGGCGGATAGCCATGCGCATCAATAACGGCTTTTAAATGCTTGTCTTTTTTTGCAACGGTATCGCAAAGTGATTGAAAATTATCCTCGTTAAAAGTTATTATCATCCGGCTTAATTCAAATCTTGGTTAACGGTGCAGCGGTATTATCATCTCAAGCAAAAAACCTGTTGCAATCGCCGTTGCCACCGCAACTATTCCCGGCCGCATAAAACTGTGGTTTACCAAGTATTTGCCAATCTTGGTAGTACCCGTACGGTCAAAATTGACACCCGCCAACAAAGTTGGATAGCCAGGCAAAACAAAATCGCTGTTCACCGCAGGGAACATGGCGATGAGTGCCGGGTTGGCAATGCCCAAAGTAAGCGCAAGGGGCATCATCGTTCTGGTTGTTCCAGCCTGACTAAAAATAAATGCGCCCATTATAAATATAGCAAAGGCAAATGTCCATGGGTATTGCCCGGCAATGCCACCAAATACATGTTTTATAATGTCCTGGTTGTTGTCAATAAACGTGGAGCTCATCCATACAACACCAAATACTGAGACAACTGCTGTGCCCATGGCAGTAAACAGGCTCGAGCCGGTTACTGCAGTGGCACTTGTTTTTGTAATGAGGATAATTAACGCTGTTGCAGACAACGCAAGCACTATAATGATAGTCGCCATTTTTAACGTGCCGTCTGAATTAACCATCAACGTTGCGGGGCCTTTGCCCACAAATGGAATCAGCGATGGGAAAGCGCCGAACATAACAACCAATAATATTGTAATGCCAAAAATGATAACCGATATTTTGGCACCGGGCTTTAATGGAGTTTTGAAGCCAGTTTCACCGGCATCAATTGAAACCGCGAAGGCGGGATCCTTCATCTTTTCCAAAAACTCCTCATCCTCATACAGTTCCTTCCCCATTTTCCAAACGGAGACAGCGCCCGCAAACACACCCACTATGCAGGCCGGTATGCATATCTTCATAATGTCTCCCGCAGCACCGGGGTAAGCCATTATGGTAGCCAAGGCCGCTGTGGCCGCGCTCATCGGGCTGCCGGTAAGGGCTATATGCGATGCCACAATTGATATGCTTATCGGTCTTTCGGGTCTTATTCTTTTTTTTGCGGAAACCTCGGCTATAATAGGCAATACGGAGTACACTATATGCGACGTGCCTGCAAACAGGCACAAAAAAAACACCGTGAAGGGCGCATAAAAGGTTATACGCGAAGGGTTGCTGCGTATAATTCGTTCAGCGACTCTTACCAAATAATCCATGCCCCCTGCGGCTTGCAATGCCGCGCCGGTGGTAACAATGGCCATAATAATAAGCATTACATCGAGCGGAGGATCCGACGGACGCAAACGGAAAACAAACAAAAACACCAGCAGGCCAAGCATGCCCATTACGCCTAGGCCTATCCCTTTCATACGAGAACCAGTGAGAATGCATGCAAGCAATATAATTAGCTGGATAAATATCATGGCAAGTTGTTTTGGTTTATTTGAAGCAGGTAAATTAATATAATTTATAATAACAAGGCATGTTGCGCAGCCAAATAATTAACAAACAATTTTGCAATACTGTTAATGGCTGCAAAAAATTGCAGCACAAGGCACGATCTTGGCTTTTCTGCAATGCTGGCAACTTACCTTTGCGGCGCAAATACTTGTAAGCTTCTAAAGTTGAAAATGTATTTGCTTGTAGCTTGTAGCTAAAAGCTCGAGGCTATTTTATCAGTCCTTTATCCTTATCATTAACCAATAAAAACAATACATATGAAAATGAATTTCGTACTGCTGGCTGGCATCTCTTCAACCCTGTTGTTTTCGTGCGTAAGCAATAAAAAACTACAGGAAGCGGAGGCCAAGTACACACAATTAAACGGTGCCTATCTTGAGGCACAGAGCAAACTGCGTGATTGCGAAAACGCATCAAGGGATTCCACTGATGATTTCGGACGCAAAAGGGTGGCTTACGAAGGGCAGATAGCCTCGTTGAACGACCAGGTAAATTTTCTTAAGCAGAATAATAACCAGGTGCTTAGCCAGTTGAAAGACCTTTCTGTAATATCAGGCTCACAAGCAGAGAGCATCAAGAAATCACTTGACAATATTGGTGCGAAGGATTCCTATATTCAAAATCTTCAGTCCGCTATTGCAAGAAAAGATTCACTCAACATGCAATTGGTAATGAACCTGAAGGGGGCTATAGGTGACCTGAACGACAAGGACATTAATATTAAAGTTGAAAAGGGAGTTGTATACATAGATATATCAGACAAGTTGCTATTTAAAAGCGGCAAGTATGAGGTAACCGAACAGGCGAAAGCTGTACTCGGCAAAGTTGCCGCAGTGCTTAACAACCAACCAAGCATCGAATTTTTGGTTGAGGGACACACAGATTCCATACCATTTAGGAACGGGCTGTTACTGGATAACTGGGATTTGAGCGTGAAACGTGCTACTTCAGTTGTGCGAATTTTACAGGATCAATATGGCATATCCCCTGCGCGTATTACAGCGGCTGGCCGCGCCGATTACCAGCCAGTGGCTGATAATACCACCGAGGAAGGCCGCGCAGCAAACCGCCGTACGCGCATTGTCATCTTACCGCAGTTAGACCAGTTCTTCAAATTGCTGGAAAAACCGCAGGGGCAGTAAAGAAAGAAAGTCGGAAAGTCCGGAAGACGGAAAGACCGGGGACATAGAGACCGAGAGATGGAAAGTCCGAGGGGGTCAGAAAGACGAAAAGCTGAGAACCAAGAAAGAATAAAGCCCTGCTGACATTGTATCAGCAGGGCTTTATTCTTGTTTATCCCAACCAGCATATAAACTTAGTTGGTATTAATCAACGATGACAAAGGGTAACGAAGGTTGCTGAAATGCATCATATCTGCTTTTATACTACCCACAATTATTGGGCTTTCAATGCGAACGGGTATATGGTTTGGGTCATCGGTTACCCATACAACCATTTGCTCGCCGCCTTTAAAAATGGTGCCTTTTACAAGCAAGGGCTTAAACTTAATGGCGTTAAACCTGCCGTATTTGGTTTTTACAACTTCCTTGCCAAGGTACCGCAGGTACAAGTGATATACCTGGTTGTCGAGGAACATATCGAAAGGTATTTTATCATCCACCTTATAGCTATCATAGTCAATATTTCTTGCATAATAAATGCTGCTTAGCACATCCTGTATACAGGAAGGCACTGCGTAAACGCCGGCAGTGGTTATAGCTGTATTGATCTGCTTGTTGAATGTTACATTATCGGTTTGTTTAAAACCGCCCTCGCTAATATTTCTTATAAACTTCAACGGTTGAAGAGTGGATGTGTCAAAATAGCTTTCATATTTATCCCGCACTTTAAATATCCAGTCGTAGTTGGGGTTTGACTTGCCTTGGCCAACTACATGATAAACCGGCGCACCGTTTATTTTATCAAGCGTATTGGAGAAAATGGCAGTGCCTGCGTTTACATAAATACCCGCCACGGAATAGTATACTGTATAAGTTATTGATTCACCAGCGAGGAAGGCGGTATTATGCATACCACAGAAATCATCATTGGCTGAAAGCTTTGTGAAAGCTAACAATACAAACGAGAGGGTTACTATCCGTTTCACATTACCGGTTTCTGAATAATTTAATACCTAATATAAATAAAGTTCCCGCTATTGCGGGTATTATGATGTTAAGCAGCCAAATACCTGCGGCTGTA
>Ga0207091_1178_pt2 | contig 14339 bp, 8 predicted proteins | sample Alteio_BWMinHeat_47_FD_153534 | JGI IMG/M metagenome (GOLD analysis project Ga0207091, IMG submission 153534) | Enriched cells from forest soil in Barre Woods Harvard Forest LTER site, Petersham, Massachusetts, United States -... | ecosystem: Environmental > Terrestrial > Soil > Temperate forest >... | reverse complement strand
GCTCACGGGCACGATTAGTTCAGTGGCAACCGCTGAACAGATACGAAATATTTATCTATCGCGAATTAGTCTGCTGTTGCGCGCGTGATGTTTCATCCAATAATTGATAGTTTTCATCCGCTTCATTTTTTCTTTTGAAATTCAAATTGATATTAAATAGTTTTTTCTTTTTTTCTTTCGGCAAAAATACTTCTGCTTTATCATCTTTATCAGAAGAAAAAAAAGAAAATGCTTTTGTGTTTTGATAAATGTTGCTTTCTTCTTTTTTACGACTTTCCATATAATTTTTCCTTTTAAGATATTCCTGATAGTTCAGAGTTATTCTATCGTACCAGGGCACGAGAAGGCTTAAAAGAAAAATCTGAAGTGTTGGATGAGCGTACATACGCCCGCTTTGTTACGTTGCGTAAAATAGGTGAAAATAGATAAAAAAATGCACAATAATCACTTAAAAGTGAACAATAATCAATATTTTGATTGATTTACTTCCATTTTTATTTTTTTTGTTTTATTATTAAGCAATCCTAACGAGGAGATGAATGACAATGATTACTCGCGCTAACTTTGAAAAATTTGAAAATATTGTGAAAAATGTCGAAATCTTGGATGAGATTTTTACTACATTATCGGATGATAAACCGCTTAATAAAAATTCCTTACTCACACCGAGAATGCTCAAAAATCACATCAAAAAACAAATAGAAAAGTATAAGGATGCCTATCAAAAAGCCCTTCCTGTCGAAGAACATATCATAAATACCCTTTCTGCATATTCAAAATTAGAAAAGGCAACAGCAAATAAAAATAGTTACGTATTAGATAGTGCTCAAATTTATGCACGACTTCTAATGGAAGCAAAAAAAAGAAATGCAAATTCATTAAACCCCTCTAGGAAAAAAAATATAAAAATTGATGAATGTCCTGTTGAAAATTTTACAGATTTTACGCTAGAAACAGATTCTTACATTGCGGCAAAGAGCAATCTGGAGTCAAAAAAAATAGTAGAGAAAAGATGTAAAGAAAAAAATGAAAATAAGCCGGAAGGTTTTGGAACAAAAACCAAAAACACATTTTTGAAAGAGAATGTGGCAGAGGCGAAAGCAAAAGTAGCTAGAATAATAAACGAAAATATTGATCGAGAAAATAAAAATAAAATTTTGAAACAGCATGAATCTATACAAAAAAAACAAGCCGCATTAGAAAATGAAATCAATAAATTAAAAGAAAAAAAGCAAGAACAAATAGCTACGATCAATCAGAAACCATCCGGCCGCACCATCAAAGGAATTAAAGATTTGCAAAAGTATTTTGCAATATCACGGCAGAAAAAAGAATTAGAAAAAGTAGAAGATAAACTACAGAAATTAGAAAAAGAATTAGATATATTACTTTCTAAGATATATGATGGCGACGCTAAAATCGATTCAAGGGGCTCAATAGATTTAGAAAAAAAATTAAATGAAGTGACTTATGAGTTGTATGATAGAGATTTAACAAGAAAATATGCTTCATTCGATGTAATGAAGGATGATCCACAAGATAAAAATCCTTCTCGTGAAGCCAGAAAATCAACTCGTACTATCACAAGTTTCTCAAAAAGCTAAAAATACTATACCTCGCGCACCACCGTCATTGGTAATCGAGTTTGCAATGACGGTCAAGACTTTCAAAATAACAGAGATCTTCAGCCAACACTTGTAAATAGATTAATAATTAATCAGCATGTTTTCCTTCCATTTCTATTTAATATGCCTTACATTGGTCAAAATTTCCCGAGGAGTACATAATAAATGAGATCTTCTAAACCAACCCTAATTGCCGAAGCACAACTGGAAAAATTTGACAGGATTTTCCAAAACTACGATGAATTGAAAAAAATTTTAACCACGCTGCCGTATGATCATGCTTTCTATAAAAATTCCCTACTCACACCAAAAATACTTAAAAATCATCTTGAGAAACAAATAGAAAATTATAAAAAACTTCCTGCTTATGAATATATCGCGAATGTTCTTAGCGCATTTTCAAAATTACAAGATGCACTAAGAACATGTAAACACGCATTTAAAAAAGTCACCCCTATTGAACAACATTTTTTGGATGTCCTTAATGCATTTTCTAAATTAGAAAGCATAGTAGATCCGTCTGCTAGTCAATATGAACAAATAAAGAATGGAATAGATCAAAAACAAGAAATAAATGCACGACTAGAGGCTGAAGATGGATTAAAAGCAGAATTTAAATCCTCTGTTAAAAATGCTCTACAAATAGATGATGTTGAAACAGCAAAATGGAATGTAACCGCCAAAGAGATTCTTTTAGATATCGCAAAACGTGAAATACGAGAAGTTGTAGAACGTAAAACAAGAGCAATCGCGGAACCGGAAATAAAAAAAAGCATAGAACGCGAAACAAAAGCAATCACAGATCCTAAAATAAAAGAAAACATGGAGCATAAAATAAAAGCATTCGCAGAGCGCAAAATAAATAAAATCATAAAACGTCAAATAAAAGCAATCGAACAATTTGGAATAACTCCAGCGGAAGACCCTGAAATAAGGGAGGCCGTAGAACATAAAAATCGCGCGGATAATTTCCTAATAGATGCCCACACGAGAAAGAATGAGATCCAAGAAGAGATGAATGAACGAAAATCCAAAAATGAACATTTAAACCTTGATGAAAAGCGGCAAAAAAAGGAAGGCGACCTATCGGACGAAATGCAAAAAATATTGCAGGACAAAGTGACTGAATTAAAAAATACTCTAAAGAAATTAGAATCAGAAACAAAAAGATTGGGGAAAATATTAGCCTCATTGACAAATGAAAAAGGGGAAGAGTCACAAGCAAGAGAAATCCAGATATCAAAACAAATTCAAAAAAACGCACAGATAAAAATAAACCTAGAATTTGAACTAAACAGATTGGAAAAACAATTAGCTTCATTCAATGTGATGCCTGATGACAAAGAGTCCTCAGACTTCGGATATAAGAACAATTTATCACAAACGTTTTTTTATGATGGCAATTTAAGTAATGATAAAGCACCTTTACCTACAAAAAAAATAACAAACAACCGTTAGGGATTATCCCTCACCCAACCCTCTCCCACTGATAGCGCACAGTTCAGGGTGGGAGAGGGTTGGGTGAGGGTGCGCGTGTGCCTGTGGAACGCCGCCGCTCCTGCCACTGCTGCAATAACACATAAAAAACCGGCACAAAGACAACCGCAAGACAGGTGGATGCGAGCATACCACTCATCACGGTAATCCCAATAGAACGCCTTGCATTCGCACCGGCGCCCGTTGCAAATACCAACGGCATGACGCCCATGATGAATGCAAATGATGTCATGAGAATAGGACGAAAACGGGTTTTAGCACCAATGACGGCTGCGTCATAAATAGATTTTTGATGTATTTCTCGCTGTTCACGCGCGACTTCTACAATTAAAATTGCATTTTTTGCCGATAATGCAATTAACAGCAACAACCCAATTTGCGTATACATATTATTTGCAAAACCGATGAGCACTAATGCAAGGACGGTTCCCAACAGTGCAAGCGGCACGCTGAAAATAATCGATGCAGGTGTCAACCAATTTTCATATTGTCCTGCTAAAATCATATAAACCAAAATTAAAGACATTAAGAATATAAAATAACTGACACTCCCTGCTAATTTTTCTTGATAAGCGGTACTGGTCCATTCATAAGACATACCTGCCGGTAAAATACGCGTTGCTAATTTTTCTAAAGCGCTTATTCCTTGTCCTGAACTATACCCGGTTGCGGTAATACCATTGATGTTACTCGAAGGATATAGATTATAAAGTGAAATCAATGAAGGTCCCACTGTACTTGTAATATCAGTGAGTGTACCGATAGGAACCATTTCGCCGGATTGATTTTTCACATAATAATTTCGTACATCATTTATCGTCATGCGTGATGGGGCATCGGCCTCTACATACACTTGAAAAACATGCCCGTATTTGGTAAAAAGATTCACGTAGGAAGATCCGAGATACGTTTGTATGGTATCCATTGCATCACCCACCGCCACACCGAGTGCTTCCGCTTTGGTTCGATTGACAGGTGCTGAAACTTGCGGAACAGAAGCACGAACCGTTGTCATAATCCGCATCATTTCAGGCAGATGACTTCCCTGACTGACGATTTGATCGGTGACTTCTTGTAATTTACGATAATCAAACGTCCCATCTTGCAATTCAACTTGCATCTGAACACCACCGGATAATCCTAAACCTTGAATCGGCGGCGGCACCACGACTAAGATTTTTGCATCTAATGTTTCAGAAGCGAGTTTGTTAAGTTTTGTATATAAAGCCAATAAATTTTCATTTTTACCACGTACACTCCAATCTTTAAACATGACATATACCACACCCGAATTGGCAAGCGCTGAATTATTATCCAGCAAAGAAACACCATCGATCGCGATCACATCTTGAACCCCGTCGATTTTAGACACTTTTGCATCTAACGCATTTAAAACCGCATCGGTTCGATCTAACGTCGCACCATCCGGTAACATCACACTTAATACTAAATATCCTTGATCTTCGAGTGGAATGAAACCCGTTGGAACACGTGTTAAACCAAAAATCGCAAGCGCAACCAAAACAATACCGATTAAACAGACCGTATTACTTCGATGCACCAGTTTATCCATAAAGCGGATATACCTTTCTTCAAGCGGATAATAAATTCGATCAAACGTGCGAAATACAATATTTTTTTCTTTTTTGGTATCAATCGGTTTTAACCATAATGCACACTGTGTAGGCTTTAACGTCATCGCATTAATGGCACTAATGAAAGCCGTCGCTGCAATCACCAAAGCAAATTGTGCATACATGGCACCCGTTAATCCCGGCATAAAACCAGCAGGCACAAATACTGCCATCAACACTAACGTGATGCCAATAATGGGACCCAATAATTCTTTCATGGCTAAAATAGCAGAATCATGTGGCGAATGTCCACGCTCAATAAATTGTGTCGCACCCTCCACAATGACAATCGCATCATCTATCACAATTCCGATCGCAAGCACCAAAGCAAATAGCGTTAATAAATTAATGGTAAACCCTAGTGCAAACATGGCAACAAATGTACCGACAATCGTCACCGGTACGGTTGTCGCAGGGACTAAAGTAGCGCGAAAGTTTTGTAAAAATAAAACAATGACAATCAGCACTAAAATACCCGCTTCAAAAAGTGTTTTATACACTTCATCGACGGATGCAACGACAAATTTCGTCGTATCAAAGGGAATCGTATATTTTAATCCTGGTGGAAATTGCTTTGCCATTTTTGCGACAGTTTTCCGAACTTCTGTCGCGACTTGTAAAGCATTTGCACCGGGTAATTGAAAAATACCGATCGCAGCAGTCGGTTTTCCATTCAATTTCGCGAGTTGATTGTAACTTGCAGATCCCAATTCCACACGCCCCACATCGCGAATACGTACAATACGAGCACTGCTTGCTTGATTTGATGTTTCATTCGATTTTGTGGTGACCGTTTTAATAATAATATTCGCAAATTCCTTCGGATCGGCAAGCTGACCCGGCACATTCACCGTAAATTGATAGGAAGGTTTGCCGGACACAGGCGGTGCGCCCATTTGTCCCGCAGACACTTCTTTATTTTGACGTCTGATCGCATCTAACACGTCACTTGGATTTAAAGAAAATGCATACATTTTTTGAGGATCCAACCACACGCGCATCGCATAGTTACCCGATCCATACACATTGACATTTCCGACACCCGGTAAACGCGACAATTCATTCACCATATTGATGGTTGCATAATTATTTAAAAATAATCCATCATATTCGCCATGTTCGGATGTCAATGTCACAAATTGTAAAATCGCGGTTGATTTTTGTTGTACCAGAACACCTTGCTGTTGCACCGCTTGCGGTAATTGTGCCATGGCGGCTTGTACGCGGTTTTGTACTAAGACTTGCGCAAAATTAAGATCGGTGCCTATGGCAAACGTCACAATTAAATTATAAGTACCCGCACTTGTACTGGTGGATTGCATGTAAAGCATATTTTCAACCCCATTGACTTGTTGTTCAATGGGGAGAGCCACCGTATTAATTAATGTTTTTGCATCGGCACCGGGATAAGTCGTCGTCACTTGTATCGTTGGCGGTACAATCGCAGGATATTGCGATACGGGTAAAATATAAATGGCGATTGCCCCTAGAAAAACAAACAATAATGCAATCACATTCGACAGCACAGGTCTTTCAATAAAAAATTTTGAAATCATATGGCATTCACCTTCACTGTCACCGTATTCCCAGGCGTTGCATTCTGCAATCCTTCCACAACCACATTATCATTGGTATTTAACCCTTTCAAAATTGCGCGGGAACCTTGTTCTATTGCACCCAATTCCACACGTGTCAATTGAACCACATTATTTTTATCCACGAGAAACACATAAGATCCAATTTGATCATAAAGCACCGCGGTATCCGGCACAGTCAGTTCCGGGACAGGATTTGAAATAGGAATTCGTACTTTCACGAATAGGCCCGGCAATAAAGCAAAATCTTTATTCTCTAATATCCCACGAAACTCTATCGTACCCGTCGAGGCATTCAATCCTGTATTCACAAAATCGAGATGTCCTTGATGTGGAAAGTCATTTTCATTTTGCAGCGCCACATAAACAGGCACTTTATTAATCTCATTCGCATTGATACCTGCCTTTTTTGCAGCCGTGCGAATTTTAAATAAATCTAATTCATTTAAATTAAAGTACACATAAATAGGATCAATTTGTTCGATGGTTGCTAAATCCGTCGCTTTTCCATTGCCCACTAAATTCCCTGGATCCACCAAATGGCGTCCAATGCGACCATCAAAGGGTGCAAGTACATGGGTATAACTATAATTAATGGCAGCAATGGCGACATCGGCCACCCCTTTCGCAACTTCCGCTTGTGTCTCATCTCTTTTTGCCTCCCATTTTTGAACATTATTTAAAGAAGTCGCATTTTGTTTGTACATTTGTTGTTGTCTTGCATATTCTGCTTTAGCATATTGATAAGCCGCTTTTTGGGCGTCATTGGTGGCTTCCGCTGCTTTTAACTTTTCTAAATAAGGTTCGGGTTCTATTACAAATAATTCTTTCCCTTTTTTGACAAAAGAACCATCCGTAAATTCCACAGATTGGAGATATCCTTCTACACGCGCCACTAAATCCACCGAATTGTAAGCAACCGTATTACCCGTTAATGTCACATAGTCTGTGATGGGTAAAAGAATCGGTTTTTTGACGATAACCGTAGGCGGTGGCAGTGAAGGTGTTTTATTTTCGAAATGAGAAATGATTTTATAAATGAGAAATAATACGATCACTATGACTGCGATAACGACGTATTTTGATTTCCTGTTCATTTCTATCACCATGCTGGTAAATAAATTTCTTTGATTTGCTGCCACATGCTCTTCGGGGGTAAATGATTTTGTGGTTGCAGCAAACTGCCCCAATTCGTGCGTTTCGCCATTTCACATTGGATGTTAAGTGGAACAATATCATTGCTATCACGAATTTGCCAACCGCCGCCCAATGCGCGATACAGTGCAACTAATGAACTGGATACATCCCCTGTCGCATTCGTTAAAGAGGTTTGCACACGCAACTGCTGACGCTCTACATCCAAAACCGTCGTATAATCGGATTCTCCTTCTTTATAACGTATTAAAGCCAATTTTGTCGATTCTACTGCCGATTGATTAGCCTTCGTGAGATATCGCATGGCTTTTTGGGATTCTATGTATTGCGTGATATTATCTTGCACTTCTTGTTGGGCTGACAATACCACATTGAGATAGTTGAACAGAGCTTCTTGATAAACCGCATCCTGCGCACGTACTGCATTGGTGATTTGACCATAATTGAATAAAGGCCAAGTAAAAGAAGGGCCAGCAGTAATCGTACGATTAGACCAATTAAAAAGTTGATCGAGAGAGTTTCTCGCAATCGTATTTGCGGCAAAAACAAAAGTACCCGATAAAGAGAATGAAGGAAAAAGATTCGCTTTTATCGCACCAATCCCTGCTGCTTGTCCCATGGCTTCTAATCTCGCCTGATGAACATCGGGACGTTGAGCTAACGTTTCTTTAGGAATACCCACCAGAACTTGAGGTGGCGCATGGGGTATGCCTTTCTTTTTTCCTAACAAAGGATCCACTTGATCTGGTGTGATGCCCAATAATACCCCTAATGTATCTTTTTGGCGTTGTAACTGGCTGATTTCACCCGGCAGCGTGGATTCTGTTTCGAATAATTCTGTTGACGCTTGTTCAACATCTAACAAACTTGTTTCACCCGCTTTGTAGCGCGCTTCAGCGATTTGCAAGCTCATCCTTTGTATTTGAATATTTGCTTTTGTGACTTTAATTAATTGTTCGGTCGTACGAATACCGATATAAGTACTTGCAATATCCGCCAATAATGTCACCATCGCATTATCATAGGCTGCGATGGATGCTAAAAAAGCAGCATCATTTGCTTGAATAGCCCTTCGGTATTTCCCCCAAAAATCCAGTTCCCAGTTTGCAGTAAAACCCAACTGAGCTGTTTCGAAATCGGGTGGTAAAAGACTTTGTAATGATCCTCCCCCTATCCGATAATAAGTATAATTCCCCAGCATAGCTTGTTGCTGTGGATACAATTCGCCGACAGAGGCAGCAAGTTGTGCTCTTGCTTGTAACACTTTCATGGCTGCCATTTGAATGGTGAGATTATTTTGATAACCCTGATAAATTAAAGCTGTGAGTGTATCATCGTGAAATGTTTTCCACCAATCGGCATCCTGTAAGGGATCTTCTTTGACTCTGGCAGTGGTATTTAGCCAATGGGATGTGATATCTTTTTTAGGTTCTTGATAGTCGGGGCCGACCATGAAACAGGCCGAAGAAAGTAAAAAAAGCAAGAATGCAGTTAAAATTTTTAACATTCGTGTTCATCTTTCCCGTATGATTTGAGCATTGTATCAATATTGGGAAGCGATCACCAATTGTTTAAGAAGAACGTCATTCACCCCCTTTGCAAAGGGGGTGAATAAACATAAAAATTATTTCAAACTCAAAACACCCTCCTCAATCACCCTCGGCCCTTCTTTTTTCTCCGGCATCGATTTCGACCCCATCTGACTCAATTGATTAAACAACGTCAAACTTGGAATACTAAACAAATTCCCAAATTCTTGTGATGTCACGGTGAAGTTATCGATTCGACCTAAAAGTTGACTTTTTGCTTTTTGCATTTCCAACTCAAACAATCGCGGATTTTCTTCATAAAACTTTGCTTGCTCCTTTAAAAGCGCATTTTGTGCCCCCCCTTTTAAGGAAATGGCTTCTGCTTCCGCTTTTGCCGTTAAAATAATGGATTTTGCATCGGCTTCTGCTTTGCGTTCGCGTGCTTTGGCTTCAAAATCTGCTGCTTCTAAAAGTGCTTGCGCCGCTTTAATTCTACTTTCATTGATTTGCGACTGCTCAATGATGGCAACGGCTTTGGCCTGTTCTGCTTGTGCTTTTGCAATCATGGCGCGTTGTTCTGCGATTGCAAGATCCGCATTGGTTTTTGCCGTTGTTAAGGCTTGCTCAGACATTTTTTTCGTGAGATCCGCATCGAGAATTTTTGATTCTTCGATCGTCATACGTATCAACACGATACCCCATGTTTGCAAATGCTCTCGCAACATGCTTTCCACTTGTTCCATATAGGTTTTAGGCGGAGGTGGTGCGGAGGGTGCCATGCTAATAGTCGGCGCAAATGGCATAGGTGAGCTTGTCGAAACACTATCATTCATATAGCGCACAGATGTATCGGTTGTTTCTGTTTTATCCTCCATCATTTGATGATATCGATTCACGATTTTTTCTTGGGTCTCATTAGGTGCCGTAAACTTTTGAGAGGTATATTGTTTGATAATCTTGGTCATATCGGATCGAACAACACCTTCAATATGCTCTGCAATATTTTCCATGTTTTTAAAGCGCGTTAGGGCTTTTTTCGCATTATCCACATCTGGCACACAAAAAGCGACCAAGAGTTTCAATCCTACTTCAACAGAATCCGATGTCGTGTAAACATCATAGATAATTCTATCTGTTTTCGAATCACGATTTTCTGCCATACGCTTTTCTTTGGTTCTCTTACTGGGGAATTCAAGTGTCTGTACACTGGTATCAAAAAAACCAACCACGGATTCAGAAGGAGAATCGATATCATAGCGTCCACGAACAATATCCAACGTGCCATTTTTATTAATAATCGCGAGTCCATTGATGGGTGTAATCACGCGCTTAATGGAACCATGCACAATCAATTTTTCATCTGCAGGGATAAATTGACTCATCTGTCCATCTTTTTTCACTTCTTCCAATCTAAATTGCGGATCTTCAAAATCAAGTACCTCCACATCTTTTTGATCTTGCGTTTTTTCTAATAAAACCGGTTTATTGCCATACCATGCTTTTGCAATATAGCCTTTCGGTAAACGAAGAATGTGACGAACGCCGTGTTTAATATACGGCGTATTTTGATCGACATAATCTTTATTCGGATCAAAAACAAAATTTGCCGTTGTAAATGCGTAAGCCTTCCCCTCCGAGGGCGGTAATAATTGAGGAATACCATCCACAATCACTTTTGCAAATTGTCCAGGCGGAACTCGGACATAATGCATATTTTCATGGCGAATATAACTATCGGTCGCTTTAACAAAGTCTTTATTGGGATCAAATGTAAAATTGATGGTGTTAAATATATGCGGTTCATTATTTTCGTTGGGTGTTAATATTTTTGCAATGCCATCGACAATCACCTTTGCGAAATATCCGGGTCGCACACGAATCAAGTGCATGGTTTCATGACGAATATAATTTTCTGTCGCATTGACAAAATCTCTATTCGGATCAAAACGGAAAATCGGCGTATTAAACACATACGGCTTATTATCTTGCCGAGGTGCGATAAGTTGTGGGATATTATTAATCACAACTTTTGCCAAACGACCGGGTGGAATACGTAATTGATGGAAATTACCATGTGGAATATAATTTTGGGATTGCTCAATGAAATTTCGCGCGGAATCAAATTGAAATAAAGGCGTTTCAAACACATAGGGTTCTTTACGGGGATGTAGTAATTTTGGTTTTCCATTTAATACAATCGACGCAAATTTACCGGGCAAAACACGTATAATATGAATATTGCCATGATGGATATAATTGTCAGATTGATTCACGAAATGATTTTCTTGACGGAAACTCTGAACAGGATCTGAAATATTTTTCTCAAATCGAAATAATGGATCATGAATAACATGCGCGCCTTCTCCTAAAAGCATGGGATTGTTTCCAGACCATGCCTTAGCATATTGACCCGGCGGCACATTGATGACGTAATTCCCATATTTACCGAAAATCGGTGCATTTTGATAAACCACATCAATTTTCTTTATTTCTACGTAAGGACTGATTGTGAATTCCGTTGTTAATCGTTTACCGTCTCCGATTTCAATTTTTGGAATTTTGTTTCTTTCTGCTAAATAAAATTGATTGGGTTCAATACGTTCCCCGCTACGTACAGCATTCGCTTCTACAATCATATCTTGCGGAGGCGCACCTTTGTCTTCTTTGTTAAATGCTTTTTTAATCGCAAGCGGTAAATCACCCGGCTTTATTCCTGCAAATTTGGATTTTTGAATGACATCTTGGATACTTTTTTCAGAGATATCTTTTTCTTCTTTTGGTTCAACTTCTTGTTTAACTTCTTTTGTTTCTAAAGGGACATATTGCGGAAGGTCAGTTGTTGTGGAATAAGATTCGATTTTATTTTCAATTGGTAAATCACGACGTATTTCCATATTAATCTCCGTATACTAATTTATTTTCCGAAAACAAGCCGTGATTCTGACAAAAATATACTTCACATCAAAGCAATATATTTTTTTTTAATTTAAGATTTTCTTAAGAATTTTGAGGTAACAAGATTGGGGTCAAAGCTGGCCATTGGCTAATCTTAAAGCATCAATAGACATTAATGCTCTCTCAGCTGACAGGCGTGAAGAATATAAAAATAAATATCGCAAAATTATGTCAGCGATTTCATTTGATAAATGAAATCTAACGCTTCTTTCGCTGTCATTTGATCGGGATTTATTTTTTCAATTGCTGCGACAATAGGATGCGGTATCGTATTTTCTTGTGATGAAAATAAATCCTGCTGCATAGGTTGGATGATGGGTTTTTCCAATTCACGCAATTTTTGTTTTGCCGCTTGAATCACAACGCGCGGCAAACCTGCGAGTTGCGCCACTTCAATCCCATAACTTTGATTGGCAAATCCTATTTGAACGGCATGTAAAAAAATAATATTGTCACCTTGCATACACGCATCGAAATGTACATTGTTAATCGTGTGAATTGTCTCTGCCAATTTGGTTAATTCAAAATAATGCGTTGCAAATAACGTTAATGCTTTAATGTTTTTCGCTAAATACTCTGCCGTTGCAAATGCCAATGATAATCCATCAAACGTACTTGTCCCCCGTCCAATTTCATCCATTAACACTAAACTATGCGATGTTGCATTATGTAAAATACTTGCGGTTTCTGTCATTTCTACCATAAATGTCGAACGACCGCTTGCTAAATCATCCGATGCCCCGATGCGTGTAAAAATACGATCGACTAAACCAATTGTCGCAGATTTAGCCGGGATGAAACTCCCGATTTGCGCAAGTAAAACCATCAAAGCAATTTGCCGCATATACGTCGATTTGCCACCCATATTGGGGCCCGTGATGATTAACATTTTTTGCTTTTCATTTAATGTCACATCATTCGGTACGAATGCACCTGAAAGAACAGATTCGACCACAGGATGTCGGCCGCCGATAATATGAATACCAGACTCTACAGTCATTTCGGGACAACTTAGATTCAGCGTATCCGCTCTTTCCGCAAAATTGGTAAACACATCTAACATCGCCAATCCTTCTGCGGATGTTTGTAAGGGTGTTAGTTCTAATAAAATTTTATCCAATAAATCGTCATATAATATTTTTTCGCGTGCGAGCGCTTTTTCACGGCTGCTTAATGCTTTATCTTCGTAAGCTTTGAGTTCAGGCGTAATAAATCGTTCCGTATTTTTTAATGTTTGTCGTCGAATATAATCCGTCGGCGCACTTTCCGCTTGAAGACGGCTGATTTCAATATAAAATCCATGCACACGGTTATAGCCTACTTTCAACGTCGAAAGTCCGGTGCGTTTTTTTTCACGCTCTTCTAATTCCATTAAAAAACTCCCGGCATTTTCACTTAATGCCAAGAGCTCATCTAATTCCGCATTATATCCTTCTTTTATCACACCCCCGTCACGAATTGTCACTGGTGGATTTTCGACAATGGCTTTTTCCAATAATGCAAACATATCGGGAAATTCGTTAATTTTTTCGGATAAATTTTTCAATAAATGTGTGTCGCAATTTTTTAATTGTTCTTGTAATGAAGGCAACACTTGCAAGGTTTGTCTTAATTCGACAAGATCCCGAGGACGCGCGGTTTTTAAAGCGATGCGAGTCACAATACGTTCGACATCTCCAATTTGACGCAAGGTGTCATGCAATCCCAGATATTTTCTATCGATCAATAAATTTTTAATACAGGCTTGACGCGCTTTTAAAATCTTAAGATTACGTAACGGGCGATGGATCATGCGTTTTATCAAACGGCTGCCCATCTTCGTTGCGGTTTGATCGAAAACATCTGATAGGGTATGCTCTGTTCCACCCGAAAGATTCGTCACTAATTCTAAATTACGTCGAGTGGCAGCATCCAGCATTACACTTTCATCACGCCGCTCTACTTGAATGGCACGAATATGCGGAAGATTTTTTCGTTCGGTTTCTTTAACATAATGCAATAAGCACCCACCTGCTGAAAGTGCCGCGGTTAAATCCATACAACCAAACCCGTGTAAATCATGCGTTTGCATTTGTTGTGTTAATAAACGTATCGCAGTATCTAAATCAAATTCCCAAGGAGCGCGTTTTCTTATTATTTTAACGGGCAAAGAAACTTTAAAATCTTCACTCACCAAACATTCACTGGGTTTTAAGCGTTCTAATTCACTGATCAATGCATCGATACTCTCCACTTCTAATAAATAAAATCGTCCACTGCTCATTTCAAGATTTGCTATACCAAAATGATTTTCTCGCCGGTGAATGGCGGTTAATACATTTTCGTGACCGTCTTGCAAAAATGCCGCAT
>Ga0207091_1162_pt2 | contig 14560 bp, 10 predicted proteins | sample Alteio_BWMinHeat_47_FD_153534 | JGI IMG/M metagenome (GOLD analysis project Ga0207091, IMG submission 153534) | Enriched cells from forest soil in Barre Woods Harvard Forest LTER site, Petersham, Massachusetts, United States -... | ecosystem: Environmental > Terrestrial > Soil > Temperate forest >... | reverse complement strand
TTCAATCAAAGCATGGAGCCGATGGTTTTGGTATTTGTTAATCTCTTGAGTTGCAAAGGCAATGTCTGCGCGAGCTCCGATTTTTTTAGCCAGCGATCCAAAAGCAATATTATCACGAGGAAAGCAAGGCCCTCCAAAAGCAACGCCTGGCTTTATGTATTTGGTACCAATCCGGCTGTCGACACCAACAGCTGCTGTAACCACGTCAACGTCAGCACCTTCGATGTGTTGGCAGACATCGGATAACATATTCGAGTAAGAAATTTTTGTAGTGACGTAAGTATTAATGCTAATTTTTGCAATTTCAGCATTGACGAAGTTCATCCGTCGAATGGTTGGTTTATTGTCACAGGTGGAGATGTAGATTTCTTCAAGCATGTCTCCGGCTTTTTTGTCTGATTCTCCGATCAAGACTAAATCAGGAGAAAGTAGGTTTCTGACGACATTGCCAAGAGCGATAAACTCAGGACTATAACAGAGGCCTAAATCGGTCCCTAAAGTTCGGTTAGATGCAGTCTCAAGAGCTTTTCTAATTTCCCCGCCTGTCGAGCCAGGCATGACAGTACTTTTGATGATCACTAAGTGATAGCCCTGCTTTTTTGTTAAGGATCTACCAATCTGCTCCATCGATTGGACAAGATATTCATTGGAAAAAGAGCCGTCTTTTCCACTAGGAGTTGGAACAATAATCAGCGTAGCTTCAGTTGCTAAAATGGCTTCATCGTAATTTTTCGTGGCATGTATTCTTGAACGAGATTTGGAAATCAGCTCTTGCAACAGCGGTTCATTAACCGGTGCGATGCCCTCATTGATTTTTTGAACAAACTCATCATTAACATCAACCCCGATGACCTCATAGCCTTTACTGGCCAATACCGCCAACAAAGGCGATCCCAGCTTCCCTAAACCTACAACGGATACTTTCATAAATTATTCTTGGTTCAAATGAACCATCAGGTTTTTAGCAGAATCTAGGAGATATTGTCAACGCGATGTTGCAACTTTTTGAGCGTCTGCGGTGTATTTTTTTATTATTTTTAGCAGCTGCTCTCTTGAATAGCTCTTTTCTTCTTTGGAAAGGTTGTCTAAGACACCTTTCAAATGGAACGCAAAAAGTTGATCTTTCCAGAAAAATTGCTCTCCGCTTGCTTCAAATTCCTTGAAAAGCTGCGAAGCTGTTTTTCTTATGAATTTTGTATTGCGAGGAAAAGAGCGATACCGATCGGGCAAAAATGATTCAAGAAACTTTTCTCGGAAGTTGCGCTGATCTAGAGCGAATATCTCAAATATTTGATGCTTCAATAAAGATCTATACTGATCATATATTTTATACCCTAAATCTCGACATTTAACTCGAAACAGAGAGAATGGCTTCCATTTAGAAGGAACACATTTGTAGAACAAACGTTTGATACATTCTCTTACAATGACCAAAAAGTCTTTTTGTTTTAATGGAAACTTCCGTGTTGAAGAGAAGAAGAATTTCAGTAGTTGTCTAGGCCGGCTATGATAATCAACAGCCTCATATTGGGCCTTATTTCTAAGGACCCAACCTTCAAAAACAGGGATGAAATCAAGGGAAAAGTAGTTTTGTTCTTGCATAAGGCGTCGATGAATAAACATGCATATTGCATTGGGGAATCCCCTATAGTGGGTACAATACTTTGGGTGATAGGGAACCCCTAAAAAAACCAACCCCTCTTGTTTAATGTGTTTTTCAATTAATTCAATCCAGTTTTGCATTAAAATAAAGCAGTCTGGGTCTAAAATTAGAATTAAATCGGCATCGGTATAAGTTAAAGCTAAATTCAAAGCTTTTGCATGATGAATTGAGCGACAAAATGAACACTCTTTTTCTTGCGCAGTTAAAATTGCTCCCTTGATCATCTCAAACCGGGGATCATCCATTGCAAGATCGGCTTCCAACTCATCGATTGGAGTGTTTTGCACGACAATCCAACGAAACAAAGTATCGGGGTTCAAGGTTTTGACTAATTGATAATTCGCCTCCAAAAGCGCTTTGCTTTTGTACGAGACTGAAATAATGGTTAAAATGAGTGCCCCCTCAAACAATAACGTGTCAGACCCTGACTAACTTTCTCGCAGTAAACAAACCCGCATTTTTGATGTAACCGGATGGATGCGACATTATCATCAAAAATATCAGCGAAGAGGCACTTGCTGCTGAAGTTTTTTTGGTTAATCATTATTTGAAGAAGAAAACTGCCAGCTCCTTTCCCACGACGATCTTCTTGAATCCCTTCGGTAATATAAAACCCTTCATCACACTCTTTAGCCGCAAAATATCCTATGATGCTTTCTTCTTTTAGAAGCCAGACGGTGTATTTTTGGGGATTTTGCTGGATATAAAATGTCTCAAACCATTTTTTTTGCTCATCCAGGGTTATTTCCCGCTGGTCATTGGTCATCCTTAAACGGCACTGATTTCTAATTCGTGCCAGGTCTAAAGCTTCTTCAAGTGTCATCAGAGGGTCAATGCGTAACATAATCTATGATTGTCTCAGCAATATATTCTCTTTCTTGAGAAGTGATCCACCAACCCACAGGAATTGATACTTGCTTTTGGACAAAAGCATCAACTCCCGGAAGATCTGTTTTGAACTCTTTGAATACCGTGTGATGGTCGTTCCGGGCATGCACTTGTGAAACAGTGATTTTCTTGGCTGTCATGGCCTCCATAAAAGCTCTTAATTTTTCTACTTTGATTGTGTAAAGCCAATATGAACTTAATCGATCAGACTGATAATTTAACAAATCTAGTCCCCGAGAAGAAAGACCAGCAAGTTTTTTATTATAATACGCAGCATTGCTTCGATGGGCTTGAAGAACTGATCCAACATGATTAAGCTGGGCCAGCCCGATAGCTGCAGAGACGTCATTCATATGAAACTTATAACCGTATTCAAGAACATCTTCTTCACATCGGAAATCTTTTCTTGCTCCATCTCGATTGATCCCAAACCAGCGGAGTAACTTACCTCTTTGAAAAGCCTGCTCATTCTTACAAACCAAAAGACCGCCATCGACGGTAGTAAGGTGTTTGATAGCTTGAAAAGAAAAACAGGTGAAGTCTGCAATGCCTCCTACAAATTCACCTTTGTACTGCGATCCAAAGCCATGCGCTGCATCTTGAATCAATTTAATTCCATGCTGATCAGCAAGTTTTTGAAGTTCATCTACGTCACAAGGGTATCCAGCCCAATCGACACAAATAATGGCCTTTGTCTTGGGTCCGATTTTTTCTTTCACACTTTTATGGCAGATGTTTCCTGTTGCCGGATCGATATCAGCCCAGACAATGCTCGCGCCATTTGCCAAAATGGGCACGTTCGTTGCCATGCAAGTCATGGGAGTGGTGATCACTTCATCTCCAGACCCAACTCCTGCAAGGCGTAAAGCTAAATGGAGAGCAGAAGTTCCCGAATTGAGGGTTAAAAGATGAGGACTGGAAAACCAAGCTTTAAGCTTTTCCTCAAAAAAATCGACCCTTGGACCTTGACCAATGTAACCTGACCGGAGCACTTGAGCAGAAGCCTCAATGGCCCCCTCAGGCATAAAAACCTTAAATAAAGGAATTGCATTGCCTTGCCCAGACAAAAATTGGGCTATGTTTATTTTACTTTCGACAATGCTCATTGTTAAACATTCCTTTTAAAAAATGTAAATCCGTTTGAACCTATCCCGATATTCTTAATATGGAGATTTTTAGGCATTTTTGGATAGATTTGTTTCCAGTGAGCGAAGACAATGTTGAGATAACATGGCTTCGCGAGCTGGAGACAAAGATGCCAAAAAGGGCAAAAATATCCATGTTAAGAATATCGGGATAAGTTCTTTACATCGGTGCGTGAGCAGGAGCCCTCCCATAAACATCGTCGAAACGGACGATGTCGTCTTCTCCTAAATATTCACCAACCTGGACTTCGATCAATTCGAGTGGGACCTTGCCCGGATTTTCTATGCGATGCGTTTGTCCTTTGGGAACATAAATACTTTGATTTTCATGCACCATTTGGACATCTTCTCCAATGGTAACCTTTGCAGCGCCTTTAACAACAATCCAATGTTCACTGCGGTGATAGTGCATTTGAAGGCTTAAAGTCTGTTGCGGATCGACTAAAATACGTTTAACTTTGTAACGGGGTCCGGATTCGAGGACTTTGTAATAACCCCATGGCCGATGCGTTGTCAGATGTTCTTGGGTCTCTTTATTACCGCGTTTACGCAGCTCTTCTACTAACCCTTTCACGCGCTGCGACTCTCCTTTTTTTCCAATGAAAAGCGCATCCTCGGTTTCAACAACCACCATATCTTCAAGACCCACCAAAGAGATTAATCGCTTATCCCCAATAACTAAGCTATTTTTGGTATCAATCGTGTGAACATTGCCTATCTTGACATTTTGGTGATGATCTTTATTCATGACTTCAAAAATAGTGTCCCAAGTGCCGACATCGGACCAATGAAAATCGAAAGGAATCACAGAAATATTTTTAGATTTTTCCATCATTTCAAAATCAATGGAACAATTTGGCAGCTCGGCAAACTGGCTTGTTAGATTTTCAAGATCTCCTTGGGCTTGTTGAAAAAGAATAGGAGAATGTTGCTGCAATTCTTTCCAAAAAGTTTCGATAGAAAAAGCAAAAATACCGCTATTCCAAAAATATTCTCCTGACTTAACATACTGCTCGGCCAACTCAAGGGATGGTTTTTCAACAAAAGCAATCACAGGATAAACTTCGGCAGGATTCGAAAGATTGACCTGAATATAACCGTAACCTGTTTCAGGTTTATATGGTTTGACCCCAAAGGTGACAATCTTGCCTTCAGCAGCTACAGCGCAAGCTTTAGTAATAGCTTCTTGGAACTTTTCTCTAGAAGAGACCCAATAATCAGAAGATGAAACTAAGACCACTTCTTTCTCACTAAGTCCCTGTTTTTCTTGAAGGTGTTTAAGAGCAAAAACAATCGCAGGGGCTGTGTTTTTCTGCTGCGGCTCTATGATAATCTGATCCGCTAAAGCAGGACAAATAACTTTAACCTGGCTTTTGACAAGATAATGGTAATCGTTATTGGTAACGATAACGACGTCGCTAGAAGACCTTCCGACTAAAAACCGCTCTACCGTCTGCTGTAAAAGAGACTTTTCATCATTAAGTTTAAGGAATTGTTTTGGAAACGACTCTCTAGAAATAGGCCAAAGCCGAGTTCCTTTACCGCCTGCCAGAATGATAATTTTCACAAAAATCCTCCCATTTGTCTTCTACAAATTGTCTAAACTTTTTCTTAAAAAGCGCCTCATCAAATCTCAACGCACTCTGCCGAATGACCTCAGGATCGAATTCCATTTTTTCAAATCGATCGACAGCCTCAATGAGGCTCGAGGGTGTCTGTTCTTTGAAAAAAAGACCGGTCTGATTTTCAATAACCGATTCAATCACTCCGCCTTTCCCATAAGCGATCACCGGGGTACCCGAAGCCTGAGCTTCGACAGGAGCAATTCCAAAATCTTCTTCCGCCGCAAAGACAAAAGCTCGCGCACGGCTTAGATAACTTCTAAGAAGATCATCAGGTTGAAAACCTAAAAGCTCAACATTTTTTCCAGCCATCTTTTTAATTTTTCCCATTTCGGGTCCATCGCCGATGACATAAAGCCGTTTGGAAGGCATTTGGGAAAAAGCTTCGACGATAAGATCGACACGTTTATAGGGAACAAGACGCGATACTGTCAAATAAAAGTCTTCTTTATCAGATTGAAAATCAAAAAGTTCTGTTTGAACAGGTGGATAAATGACCGTGGCCTGCCGTCCATAAATTCTTTTGATCCTTTCAGCAACATAGTGAGAATTGGCAATGAAATGGTGCACGTTTAAATTGCCAGCATCCCATTTACGAAGATAGGCTAGAGTCCATTTCGCAATACTTTCTTTAATCCCCGATAACTGGCTCAAATACTCATCTTGTAAATCCCAGGCATATCGCATTGGAGTGTGGCAGTAGCAAATATGCAACTGCCCTTCTTTAACTTTAACTCCCTTGGCAACCGCATGCGAACTCGATAAAATCACATCGAAATCGCCTAATTGGAATCTTTGGATAGCCAGGGGGAAAAATGGAAGATAATTTCGATGACTTTGAGTCGCAAGCGGCAGTTTTTGAATAAAAGAAGTGACAATGTTGGCATCAGCAAAAACTGTTTTTTTTAAGACTTCTTCTCGCTTAATCAAAGTGTAAATAGAAGAAGGGTAAATCGAATACATGGCATCCAAGACTTTCTCAGCACCACCAAGCGATACCAACCAATCGTGTACGAGAGCTGTTTTCATTTGGGCATTGAGCCTAGCAAATCTTTCGAAAGGTGTCTAGTACTTGCCTTTTATAGACCAGTTGCCTATCCTCCCTCGATTGATGAAACATTTAGTTATCGAGCCAAGAGCATCGTGGAGCAAACGTGATTTTACCGAAATGGTCGAATTTCGGTGGGTGTTATTTATGCTTATGCTGCGAGATATCAAACTTAGGTATAAGCAGACGTTCCTCGGAGTCGTCTGGGTAGTCTTTCAACCTTTGATGACAACTTTCCTATTCTCATTTATTTTTGGCAGATGGCTGAAAGTCGAAAGCGATGGTATTCCTTATGCGCTTTTTGCATTTTGCGGACTGATTCCATGGCTTGTTTTTTCCCAGTCTTTACAGAGAGCAAGTACCAGCCTTGTCAATGAAACTCAGTTGGTTCAAAAAGTTTATTTTCCACGTCTCTTTCTTCCCATTGCTGGGACTTTAGGTGTCTTTCTTGATTGCCTATTTGCCCTATTGACGTTAGCGGTTATGATGGTCATTTATCATCACCCAGTCTCCTGGAAGGTCTTGCTACTTCCTATTGGTGTCATTTTGATTTTTTTATTCTCTACAGCTTTCAATATATTACTCTCTTGCCTGAGCGCTCACTACAGAGATTTTAAACACATCATCCCCTTCTTTTTGCAATTTTGGATGTATGCCTCGCCGATTGCTTTTTCGATGTCATCTATTCCCGAAAAATGGAGATGGGTATTTGCTATGAACCCTTTAACAGGCATCATAGAATTTTTTAGATGGTCACTGCTAGGACATTCTGCATACCACATGAGCTCCTTCTCAATCGCTTGTGTCTTAACCGTCATTTTGATGTGGATTAGTTTGATTGTTTTCCGAAAATTAGAATGGACTCTTTCAGATGTCATCTAAGCCCATTATCACTGTCAAAAATTTAGGTAAAAAATATCGCATTAATGAATCGAGTGTCGGCAATTACCGACGACTGCTGGAAGAGTTAGCATTTTGGAGTAAAAAACGGAATAAACCACAAGTAGACGAAAGAGAATTTTGGGCCTTACAAGGACTTGATTTTACAGTAGATGCTGGAGAAACAGTAGGAATCATTGGGTCTAATGGCTCGGGAAAGAGTACTCTTTTAAAAATTTTAGCGCGTGTGACATGGCCTACGACGGGACGAGTTGAAATTTTTGGGCGCGTCAGCGCTCTTTTAGAAGTGGGAACGGGATTTCACCTAGAATTATCAGGTAGAGAAAATATCTTTCTGAGCGGGGCAATGCTAGGGATGAAAAGGTCAGAAGTCACTCGACATTTTGATGAAATTGTCGAATTTTCAGGAGTTCAAAAATTCTTAGACACACCTGTTAAACGGTATTCTAGCGGCATGTTCCTAAGACTTGCCTTTTCCATTATGACTCACTTGAGAAGCGACATTTTGATCATCGATGAGATTTTAGCCGTCGGTGATGCGCAATTCCAGGAAAAATGTGTCGCTAAAATGCAGTCTATTATTCGAGAAGGACGCACGATTTTATTTGTAAGTCATCAGGTCGATAAGATACGTTCCCTTTGTACAAAAACACTTTGGATCAAGGAAGGACACCTTTTTCAATCGGGTCTAACTGCGGATGTTCTTTCTCACTACCAAGAATTTAACAACCTTAAACACTGAGTAATAAAATGTTAAAACGTCTAGCGCTCCTTTGTCTATTTCTTTCTGCTGCTGATTCCCTGCCTCTGATGATGACTTTTGATAAATCGGAAATCGATTTACAAGGGACAGATTATGCATCAGGTAACTTTGCATTTAACAAATCTCCAGAGATTGGGCCGTTTTTTGAAATGCTAAGGCATGTTTATCCGATCACGACCGTCATTGAGACTGGAACTTTTGAAGGAAGCACAACGGCTTTTTTCGCACGAACATTTGAAGAGGTCCATACGATTGATATTTCTCCACAATATTCAAAAACAGCCCAACAAAGATTGACTTCTTTGTCTAACATTAAATTCCATTTAGGCAGTTCTGAAAAAGTCTTGGCTCAAATCCTTCCTACTATAAGCGAAAAATTTGTTCTTTTTTATCTAGATGCACATTGGAATGAATATTGGCCCCTCTTGGACGAGCTAGAAGCCATCAGCAAAACCCATCATAACCATTGCATTGTTGTGATTGATGACGTCAAAGTTCCTGGTAGAAGCGATATTCCTTTTGATGCCTACAAAGGCCATGAATGCTCATTCGAATATGCGAAAGAAAAAATAGAAAAGCTTTTTGATGGTTACAGTATGCATTATTTGATCCCATCCAATCCTCTGATGAGAGCTAAACTCGTTATCATTCCTAAAACCGGCAGGTGATTTGGACGTAGCCGGTGTTGTCGCGGATGCCATCTCCGAATTTGCCTTCGTAGCGGAGCGCAATGGAGAGTTTGTCATGGAAGAAAAAGCCTGTGAGGCCTGTTCCGATATCTAAGTAATCTTGGTTAGGCTCAAGACCCTTGACGGTATAGGTGCAATTGACATTAGCAAACTGGGCATTGAGATGCTGACCTTTAATAGGAAATTGATGGATCCACAAAAGTTTGAGGTCATGGGTCCATTTATTATGGGAGAGAATGGCGCACTTGGCGATTTCGAAGCCTAATTCGGAGCGGGCAAGAAACTCCCGGGTTTCTAAAATCTTCATGTTTAAACCAGGAGCGCCATGTTCTGTATACGATTTTTCCCAAAGACGGATATAGTCTACGCCGAGAATGGGGCTGAAGGTCATGCCTGCAGTCGGATTTAATAGGTACCCAAAATCCAAATGGGCAATCATGCCTTGGCCAATGTGCTGGCTTTCAGCATGGGCATCGACACCGGGAAACGAGATATGTCTTGAAGCTCGATACTTGTTGATCGATCCTAGAAGTGAGAGGTTGATGAACCCATGGCGAGCGAACAGGGCAAGATAAGGGCCGACATAACCGCTTTTAATCGAGCCATGGCCTCGAGAGTCGCTCCAGTGCAGCTTGGAGTGGTCGCAACCGACGGCAACACCGAGTACGGCTTTTCTGCTAACACGGGCGTCGATTCCGGTGGTAACTCCGTAGGAATCAGCCCGGTAGCCAACGTTTTCTGTTTGCCCTTCTTGTCTTAAAAAATCCCCGCTAAAATTGCCCCAGATATTCCAATGATGGCACTGAGTGATGTCTTGGTTGCAATCTGTCTTATAAAAATCCTCGACATGCTGAGAAACGGTCGTTCGTCTGATAAGGAGATTATTTTCTTCGGTGATCGCTAGCGCCTTTAATTGAGAAGGCTGCATTTTATCCAGCGCATCTCTAACCTCTTTGACGGGGAGAAAAACAAGCGTATCAATGATGGAAAGGATATCAGTTTCTTGAGGGAAGGCTGTTACATTGATACACTTTGCAATCTCTCCGGCATTTCCTCCTTTGATCACCTTAGAAAAGGGAGCAATTTGAAGAACGAGCTGAACAGAACCTGGCGGTAAAGCATTATAGATCAAACTGCCTTCAAAGAAAGGATTTTCAATAATCACCGACCCAAAGGTGCCAGCGACAGGAGTTGTCGAAGTGACGATTGTATATGTTTTAAACGGAGCAAAGGCTCCGGGAAGAAAGCTGACATCGACAGTAGGCGATCCTGAGAGCGTAACAGTACCAGTGTTTGCAAGCAGACCGCTGCTTGAACTACTGACTTCAACATCGAATGTGGAGCCGGGAGCTTGAGTAAAAGTTCCTGTGGTATTTAGAGTTCCCAGGCCAAGCACCGTCGTTCCACTGACATTAACGTTACCAATAATGGTACCTGTGCCGCCGGTCGCTACGGGGCCTAAAAATCCGCCTGGATTTACCGTGACGGGGGAAGTCAAAGTCACACCAGAACCGATGATCAATGCGCCCGAATTGACAATGGTATTGCCTTGGGTAGGTGTTAGACCCGCAAGCGTCAGACTGCTGCCTCCTATTAAGAAGAGAGTTCCAGTTCCAGAGAGGGCGCCAGAATAAGCTCCAGGAAATGTTTGATTAAAGACCAAATTGCCGTTATTGAGAATTGATCCTTGAAGGCTGGTTGAATTTCCTTGAAGAGTGGCACCCGCAAAGACAGTCGTGCCTCCAGAGTAGGTATTAGGTCCGGTTAAAATTAGAATACCGCGTGGATTGACATCTCCAACGACGAGTGATCCACTTTGGCTAATAACTCCAGAAAAAGTCGACGACATTCCTGAAGGGATAAGAACTGTCAAAGCACCTCCCCCTGTCGTGATGCTCCCATTTCCAGAAAGGAGCCCAACGGTTTGGGAGAAGGTATTCATGTCAAAGGTGCCTGGAGAATTGACGGTTAAATTTCCTCCAGAGGGAAGAGCTCCTGAAGCACCCAGCTGCAGCACTCCGCCTGTGATGAAAGTGCCCCCAGAATAGGTGGTTGTACCGGCGGTGTTCATTGTGAGAACCCCAGGCCCTGCCATCACGATCGATCCTGTCCCGTCAATGGTCCCAGTAAAGCTCGTATTTGAGGTTTCATTAATGGTGAGCTGAGTAGCTCCTAGATGGATGGTACTGGCGGCATTTGCTGATATCAGAGGACCGATAGCCTGTTGTGTGGAAGCAGCGGGAGTCATATCGAGAACTGCGCCTGTAATTGTCACTGGGCCAGTCGGCGCAAGGGCGTTGTTAGCGCCGAGTTGCAAAACTCCTCCGATGACCGTTGTTCCTCCAGTATAAGTGTTGTTTCCTGTGAATGTTAGGGTTGAGATTCCACCTTTTATAAAAGACCCAGTTCCGCTGATGACTCCTGCAAATGTGGAGGATACTAAAGCACTTGCAAACAGAGTACCAGATCCTAAAATGACGCTTCCGGCTCCTGTTCCTGAAAGCACTCCCACTGTTTGATTGTTATTATTGAGATTTAAGACTCCAGGACCATTGACAGTGAGGTTTCCTCCTGAAGGAAGCGTGACGCCGGGATTTAAGAAAAGGGTGCTGCCGGAAACGGTTGTTGTCCCCGTATATCCGGGGCTAGTTCCAAGGGTGAGCACTCCTCCAGATCCAGTCAGAGTAAATCCCCCAGCCCCTGTCATGGTTCCGCTATACGTCGTTGCTATGGAAGTATTCGATGTCAGAGTTTGTGATAATGTAATTGTGCCACCTGCTACTCCAGATAGAGATCCCATGACTTGAGAAAGGTTATTGAGATCGAGAGTTCCACCGTTAATAATATTGACAGCGCCGGCAGGGTTAAGCGCATTGGCGACAAGGCATTTAGCAGTTCCACCAATCGTAAATGTCCCAGTAGCTGGAATGGTTGCAACGCCTTGCAAATTTAAAGGCGTCCCAGCCTGCAACGTGGTTCCACCGCTGTAAGTATTGGCACCGGACAAAGTGATAAATGATGTATTTGAAACACCCACAAGAGTAAGAGAACCGGGTCCGCTCATGATTCCCGAGAGGGGCACATTAGCAAAACTATTGTTAGTAACGGTCAAAGGATTTGTAAGAATCATAGGAACACTAATGTTAGTGCCTTGGGAGGCGTTAATTGCAGCCGTTCCTGCACTTCCAATTAAATTAAGACTGTTTGTTCCGCTGATAAGGTAGGCAGTTCCGCCTGTAAAGTTAAGTGTTCCAACAGTAAAAGGAGCGTCCACTGTGACAGTAACGTTGCCTATCCCTACGTTGGGGAAGGTCGCTATGTCTCCTGCTGTATTTGGAGGGCCGCCAGCAGTCCAATTCGCTGCATTCGACCAAATTCCATTACCCGCGGTAATCCAATTAGCAGAAGTGGGAAATAAAAACGCTGTGTGGAGGAGGGCGGCGGAAAAGAGGGTTTTTATTTTCATATGAAGATTTTTAAATTACCGAAGTTATTTCTGGGTGTCAAGAATGAACCTTATGAGCCTACGGAAAAAGTTCTCGTAAATCGACAATACGGAAAAAAATGGACTTTCTGCAAATTTTGTGAAGTAATACGCATCCCAAAACCTGCAAATGTCGATTTTGGGAGGTATTTCAAATATAAGTCATTGATTGTCAATGTCTAGTCGATCAGCAACAACTCTTGGTAGTGGCGAAGGAGGTCGCGGAAGTGGGTGGCGTCTTCGAAGCGGAGCTCTTTGGCAGCAAGCTTCATTTCTGCTTCGTATTCTTCGATTTTTGCGGTGATCTCTTCGCGGGTTAGATGGGAAGGAACAGTGTCTCCTTCTTCTTTGAGCGTTTGGATGGTTTCACCGAAGGTTTCTGCGAGATCTTCAATGACTTGCCGTTTGACGGTGTGCGGAATGATGCCGTGTTCTTTGTTGTAGGCTTCTTGGATAGCGCGCCGCTCGCGGGTGATGAGGAGTGTTTTTTCAATCGATTTGGTGATCTTATCGGCATACATCACGACGCGGCCTTCGACATTACGAGCAGCGCGGCCACACGTTTGAACGAGCGCGGTTTCGCTGCGGAGAAAGCCTTCTTTGTCAGCATCGAGGATGGTGACGAGAGAGACTTCCGGGATGTCGAGACCTTCGCGGAGAAGGTTGATGCCGACGAGGACATCGATGACGCCGCGACGGAGTTCGTTGATGATCTGGACCCGTTCAAGGGTTTCAATATCAGAGTGCAGATAACGCGCTTTGATGCCAATGTCGGTGAGATATTTCGTGAGATCTTCCGCAAGTTTTTTAGTGAGTGTCGTGACGAGCGCGCGACCGCCTTTCTCGGTGGCTTTGCGAATTTCTTCAAGCGCATCATCGACTTGTGTGACAGCCGATCTGACTTCAATTTGAGGATCCAAAAGTCCTGTCGGTCGAATGATCTGTTGCACTATTTCTCCTGCGGCTTCTTGGACTTCCCAAGGAGATGGCGTTGCAGAGACGTAGATCACTTGGTGGATCCGCTCATAGAACTCTTCAAACTTCAGCGGCCGGTTGTCATAGGCAGAAGGAAGGCGAAATCCAAATTCAACGAGAGCGTTTTTGCGAGACCTGTCGCCATTGTACATCGCATGGACCTGCGGAAGAGTTTGGTGGGACTCGTCGACAAAGAGAAGGTAATCGGTCGGAAAATAGTCGAGAAGGCATGGGGGTGGCTCCCCAGGAGAGCGGCCAGAAAAATGACGGGAATAATTCTCGATCCCTTTGCAGCTTCCCATTTCGCGAAGCATTTCTAAATCTTGTTTAGTTCGCTCGTTGATCCGTTGGTGTTCGATGTATTTTTTTTCTTTCTCGAAATAATCGGACCTTTGTTTGAGCTCTTCTTTAATAGTGCCGATCGCTTTCCACCGGACATCGGCAGGGGTAACGTGGTGCGATCCAGGAAAGATCGAGATCTGTTCTTTCCGGTCTTTGACGCGGCCGGTGAGGGGGTCGATGGAGCTGATCCGTTCAATCTCATCTCCGAAGAATTCGATGCGGTAGGCAAGAGCTTCTTCGTAGGCGGGCATCACTTCTAAAACATCACCACGGACCCGGAAGGTTTTTCGAACGAGCTCATAATCATTGCGGGTATAGTGCATTTGCACAAGATGAAGAAGCACTTCGTCTCGCCTGCGCGTTTCATTGGTTTTTAAAATCAGTTGCATTTGGCTGTAATATTCTGGAGTGCCTAGGCCATAGATGCACGAGACGGAAGAGACGATGATCACATCGCGCCGCTCGATGAGTGAGCGGGTTGCAGAAAGCCTCATCCGATCGATTTGATCGTTGATCGCCATGTCTTTTTCGATGTACGTATCGGTTCTGGCGATGTAGGCCTCTGGCTGATAATAGTCGTAATACGAGACGAAATATTCGACGGCATTTTCTGGAAAAAACGCTTTGAACTCTTGGTAAAGCTGAGCAGCGAGGGTTTTGTTGTGGGCAAGCACGAGGGTCGGCCGCTGAACTTCTGCAATCACATTCGCCATCGTGAATGTTTTCCCAGATCCTGTAATCCCCAGCAAAACCTGCGATTTCCGGGGCATCTTGAGACCTTCCACAAGTTTTTGAATCGCTTGCGGCTGATCGCCTTTGGGAGTAAATGCGGTATCGAGTTTAAACATAAATCATGGTGAAGGCTTGAAAAAGAACAATGCCAAGTCCGATGAGAATGATGGCAACTAATAGCCGTTTTCCACCAAATACTTGATAAGTAGGCTGAAAGTTTTGGATGTACCGGTTTTTCCAAGCCATCAAAGCGGGAAGCACTCCAAAAAGAATGACGCCGCAAATACCACCGGCAAAATTCAGCGCTTT
>Ga0207091_1179_pt1 | contig 14590 bp, 14 predicted proteins | sample Alteio_BWMinHeat_47_FD_153534 | JGI IMG/M metagenome (GOLD analysis project Ga0207091, IMG submission 153534) | Enriched cells from forest soil in Barre Woods Harvard Forest LTER site, Petersham, Massachusetts, United States -... | ecosystem: Environmental > Terrestrial > Soil > Temperate forest >... | reverse complement strand
GGCAGCAAGAAGGATAAACGCCAGAAGGAGGCGGTGATGTTTATTAAGCAAAAAATTGATTCGGCCAAATGGTTTATTGACATGATAAAGCAGCGCCAGCATACGCTGTACAGTACCATGGAAGCCATCATGAACTATCAAAAGGAATTTTTTCTTACCGGTGATGAAACCGTGCTGCGACCTATGATTTTAAAGGATATTTCCGAAGTAACCGGCCTTGATATATCCACTGTAAGCCGTGTTGCCAATAGTAAATTTGTTCAAACGGAATTTGGCACATACCGGCTTAAATTTTTCTTCAGCGAGTCGTTGAGCACGGACAGTGGTGAGGAAGTTAGTACACGTGAGGTTAAAAAGATATTAAGCAACCTGATTGAAGGCGAAGACAAAAAGAAACCGCTTAGCGATGAGCACTTAACAGACTTGTTGCAGGAAAAAGGCTATAACATAGCCCGACGCACCGTAGCGAAATACCGCGAGCAACTAAATATTCCGGTAGCACGGTTGCGGAAGGAACTTTGATTTTTAACAGACTAATTTTATAAAAGAATAGTGATGACTGAAGATAAAGGGGCTGTTATACAACAGCCAACAATTTTAAGGGTGATAGCAAGGATATTTTCGTATGTTTTTCACCCGTTGTTTATACCCACTTATATGTTTTTGTGGCTTACCATACGGTTCCCCTTTGCTTTTGCAGGTATTACTCCGTTTGCGCTGTTTACCCGTAAAATAACAGTATTTTGGATGACCGCCTTTTTTCCCGCCTTTGCAGTTTTTCTGTTATACCAGTTGAAATTTATTGACAATATATACCTGAGAACCAAAAAGGAAAGAATAGCACCTTACATGATAACAATGATATTTTACTGGTGGATGTGGTATCTAAGCCGCAGCACCCAGTTTGGCGATCAACCCGAAGTGCTGAAATTTTTCTTTCTTGGTATTTTTCTTGCCACAGTGGTGGGGTTAATTGCCAACAATTTTATAAAAATAAGCATGCATGCCATGGGCGTGGGTGGGGCCTTGATGTTTATGGTATACACAGCTTTTTATTACCATGTGTATATGGGAACTGACATCTCGTTGATTATAATTGTTACAGGTATTACCTGTTCCTCAAGGTTGATGCTTGACGAGCACGGCAACAAGGAGATATATTTTGGGTTGTTTGCCGGTATATTTTGCCAAGCACTGGCATATTATTTTACAATGTAAGCTGTTAGCTGCGAGCTATTAGCTGTTAGGAATGAAAAGCGATTCTACCCAGATTTTTTAAGTAAATAGTGTGCTTTTCTCACAGCTTATAGCTAAAGGCTATTGGTTTTGGCTTACAGCTTGTTCCTTTTGCATGACTACAACGCTTGGGAGAGATGCTGCGGGCTGAATATTGCGTTTTTCTAATAGCTTAATAAGCCCAAGGTTTATTTGCTGCTGAAAGGTATAAAAATCATCCCATGTTTGTGAAATGGATGTAAAATATTGAATGGTTATTACGTTTGCCGTTAGCCCGGTACTGCTTAAATAAACCACTGTATTTTCAATAACGTCATTTTGTAAAAGGGCTTTTATATCCTCAGTAAGTGCCGCAAGTTCTTCAGCTTTTACTGTTAGCCCTATCGCAAGGTTGGCATCTACGCGCCGCTGTGTTCGCAGGGAAATATTATCCAATATAGTATCTACCATTTGTTTGTTGGGCACGGTAATATAACTCTTCTGGTCTGTTCGTATACGTGTGCTGCGCAAACCTATTTTTTCGACCACGCCGTTAAAACCCTGCACTTTAACCGTGTCGCCAGTGCTGAACGGTTTATCAAAAAAAATGATAAAAGAAGCAATAAGGTTTTCGAGGCTTTCCTTGGTGGCAAGTGCCACCGCTGCACCTACCAAGCTTAACCCCGTAACAAGGTTGGTGACACGGTAATGAAAAGAAAAGTGCAACAACAGCAAACCACCAATAAGTATCAAAAAAACACGGAAAAAATCTTTAAAAAAAATAATAAGCTGGTTTGTGCTGTCACTACTGCCGTTACTGGCTTTCTCCTCAAGCACAAGGGCCACAAATGTGATGAACCGCACAAATAACCTTATCAGCACAATTATCAAGATGCCGTTTGTTACCGATTCAAGCACGGTTTTAAAATCAACATCCCTAAAAACAGTAAAATGCAAGGATGGCGGCAGCGACAATTTATCAAATGCAATAAGAATAATGAAGAACAATAAAAATGTTTCAAGGGGATTGATAATAAGTTCAAGAAACGACTTTCTATAAAGGCTTTTGCCTTGGCTTGAAAACAGGCTGTAAAAAAGACCGGCAAAGTATTTTGAAATAAAACGTTTAATTAGAACCGCTACCGTAATTGTAACGAATACCTCCAGGTAAGCCTGCACACTGTTACCCCAAAATTGCTGGTGCAAAAAATTTTCCATGCCCCAAAGTTATTGAAGGGAAAAGATTGAAAGCCCTTCTTTTGTAAGAACAAAAAATTTATTGCCTTTTTTTTGTATCTTAAGAGCAGAGGCAAGGTTAATGTTTGTTTTTATTTGTTGAATACTAAGCGCCGCCGGATATGAGATGTATAAATATGTTCCGTCGTGACCAAGCAAGTTTTTATTTTCAACCTGCACGTCCTTCCATCCTTTTAGCTGTACCCGCTGCTTAAATGCGCCATAGTAGTCAAAAATAAGCCAGCCATTTTTCACATCATATAAGTATAACAATCCATCATTGTCAATAATAGATGATGGGTTAAATTCCTCGGAAAACAAAACCCTGAAGTCGGCGCTCTCCAACAATACATTGCCATTGTCATCCAACTTTTTTATCTTGGCATCCAGTTCATCAAAAATCCAATAATTATTGTCGTAACTGGTTGAAACAGCTTTTACTTGCAATATGCCCGCATTGCGTAAGTCAATAGTGTTGCGCGGGCTTAAAAAACGGTCAAGGATAAGCAGGGTGCTAAAGTCCCTGTAATAAACCACCTGCTTAAGCGGGTTGCTTACATCCAGCGAATAAATATCGCCATAGCGGCGCACGTCGTCGAAAACGGCCGCCGAGTCATACCTGCTGTCGAGTTTTTTTACCCGGTTATTTTGGTCAATAAGGTAAATATTATTAAGCCCGTCCACATAAAAATCAGTGTAACTGCCGGGTATGTTTTTTTGGGGCACCAACTGGATGGTTGTATCTGCAGCCGCCCGCACATGGCTGCACACGGTATGGAGCAAAAAAAACAGCCATATTGTTTTTATTCTTCCCATTTGTTTAAAACTAAGGCATTACCATCAAACGTTGCATAAGTAAAATAACGTATCCAGTCGCCTAGATTTATATATCGGCTGGTTTCACTTAGTTTATGGTAAATTGGCAGGTGCCTGTGCCCGAATATAAAATAGTCAAAATGTTCCTTGGCCAACACTTGCCGGCAAAATATTATCAGCCACTCGTTTTCACCAAAGAATTCCTCATCGCTGTTGCCTGTTTTTGCCCTGCTTTTACGGCTGAGATAATTTGCCAATCCCATGCCCCATGTTGGATGTAATTGGCCGAACATCCATCGGCAAAGCCGGTTACTGAATACTTTTTTTATAAATTTATAGCCATGGTCGCCAGGCCCAAGCCCATCTCCATGCCCAATAAAGAACTTCCTATTATTCCACTCAAATGTGCGGGGATGGTGATAAACGGGTATGCCAAGTTCCTTTTCAAAATAACCACTCATCCACATGTCATGGTTGCCCGTAAACACATACACTTTTATACCGCTGTCAGTTAATTGTGCCATCGTGCCAAGCAACCGAACATAGCCTTTGGGCACTACTGTTTTATATTCGTACCAAAAATCAAAAATATCGCCATCAATAAAAATTTCGGCGGCATCGTGTTGTATGCTTTGTAAAAAGGCAACTACCTTTTTTTTCCCTTACAAGGCTGGCCTCATAGTTGGGGGCACCAAGATGAAAATCGGAGAGGAAATAAATTTTTTTGCCAGATGGAAGTTGCATTGGGCAAATATATTCTATAAAGATTATTCCGGAATTACGTAGTTGTTTTCGGGCTGGGTTTTAAAAAATAGACTTTAACACAGAAAATTACTTTGCAATAGCTGCAATCGTCTCTTTTAGACATACAGCAAATCTTTTTCAATAGCCTTCATATGCCGTTCTTTTAAGCCGTTTTTTGATATTACATCAACTTTTTTTTGAACCAGTCTTTCCAATTCATAACCAAGATTGATAAAAGCCACCGCATCTGGCGTGCTTAGCTCTACCATTACATCAACATCACTATAAATATTATAGTCTGCCCTGCTGTACGAGCCAAAAAGCGCCATGCTCTTAAGCGGATATTTGTTCAAGAGCATTTGTTTGTTGGCCTTTAATGTATCAAGTACGTCATTTCTAACCTAAAAGTAAGAAATTGCATTGATTTTGCTTTACCGACTTCAGCTTTCCAACAAAAAGCAAAATACTTCCTTTGGCCCATGCACACCCACTACAAGCGTTTTTTCAATATCAGCGGTCCGGCTGGGGCCGGTGGCAAAAGTTATTAGGGATGGCAGTTTGGGGTACCTTTCTTTAATATTAACAAGGGCATCTTTTACATCGTACACTAACTGGCTTGTTCGCGCAATGCAAATATGTACGGGGGCGTAAACGCTGGTCGTTCTTCCGCTTTGCTGGCCGGCACTCATAACAATGGAGCCTGTGCGCGCCACCAAAAACTCACAACCGGTTATCGACGCATCGCAGCCAGCCAAGTCTTCAGAATAAGCCAGGCCTAACCCCGCCGACAACAGTAATTGCTGTATTGTGTTTTCTCGGCAGTATATTTTAGCCCATTTTCGAGCGGTGAATAATGACAGTAGCTGCTCAGCAAGCTCTTTTTCGCTGGTGCAATACGAAAACCTTCCCTGCAGCGAAGTAAAATTTTCAGCAAATTCAATATCTAAATCCTGCACTGGCGGGGTAAACACGCTGCTGTTGCCCTCGCTTTGCGGAAAAGGAACAGGCACTGGTTTGTTCAGTGCCTGGCTTATTTTGCTTAATATATTTTGTCTTGCATGAGATGCCTTCATCTTGCAATTTTTTTTAGGCTGAAAAAAGCGGCTTTACCGGGTTATTTATAAAACCGGGCACTTTTTCTTCAGTATTGCTCAAACCTGTTTCTGCGTGCTTGTTGTCAGCTGGCGGAGCCTCAACAACGTCAAGCAGCTTTTTTTCCTCGTAAGGGCGCTTGCCTATCAGCGCTTCCACATCACTTTGAAAAAGAACTTCTTTTGTCAACAATTCTTTGGCAAGTTTTTCAACATCCCCTTTTTTTTCTGTAAGCAGCTCTTTAGTTCGTATGTAAGCAACATCAATAAGCTTTCTTACTTCCTCGTCTATAATCTTTCCTGTTTCTTCGCTAAACGGCTTGGTAAAAGTATTTTCCTGTGTGGGGTCGTAAAAACTTACATGACCAATTTTATCGTTCATTCCATACACGGTTATCATTGAATAGGCCATGCGGGTTATCTGCTGTAGGTCGTTTGAAGCTCCAGTGGAGATTTTGTGGAAGAAGATTTCCTCGGCAGCCCTGCCGCCCAAAGTCATACAAATCTGATCCATCAACTGGTCAGTATTATACAAGTACTGCTCTTTGGGCGTGTACTGGGCATAACCCAACGCTGCGGTGCCGCGTGGTACAATGGTAACCTTCAACAATGGATAAGCATGCTCAAGATACCAGCCGCAAATCGCGTGGCCGGCTTCATGATAGGCAATAATCTCTTTTTCCTCGGGTAATATTATTTTATTTTTCTTTTCCAAGCCGCCTATTACCCGGTCAATCGCATCCTGAAAATCGCTCATGTCAACCGCGTCCTTGCCTTTTCTTGCTGCAATTAGCGCGGCTTCGTTGCACACATTGGCTATATCAGCACCTGCAAAACCCGGTGTTTGTTCGGCCAGCTTATGTATGTCTAAGGTTTGCGAAATTTTTATCGGTTTCAAGTGTACCTTAAAAATATGCTCTCGGCCTTTTACATCCGGTTTGTCAATGGATATTTGTCGGTCAAAACGGCCGGGGCGCAATAAGGCGGGATCTAAAACATCGGGCCTGTTGGTGGCTGCAAGTATTATTATACCAGCATCACCGGCAAACCCATCCATTTCAACCAACAACTGGTTAAGGGTGTTTTCCCTTTCGTCATTGCTCATAATGGCATTACGGCCACGTGCCCGGCCAATGGCGTCTATTTCGTCAATAAAAATAATGCATGGGGCTTTTTCCCTGGCCTGTTTAAACAAGTCCCTAACACGGCTGGCGCCGACGCCCACAAAAAGTTCCACAAAGTCAGAGCCGCTCATGCTGAAAAAAGGAACCTGTGCCTCACCTGCAACAGCCTTGGCCAGCAGTGTTTTACCGGTACCCGGAGGCCCAATAAGCAGCGCACCTTTTGGAATTTTACCTCCGAGAAGGGTATATTTTTTAGGATTTTTCAAAAAGTCCACTATCTCCATTACCTCCACCTTGGCTTCATCCAACCCAGCCACATCGGCAAAGTTTATGTTAACCTTGGTGCCTTTTTCAAACAATTGGGCTTTGCTTTTGCCTATGTTGAATATACCACCAGGGCCGCCGCCGCCAGCGGGGCCACCCATTTTTCGCATAAAAAGGAATATCATCACTACAAAAAGCAGTATGGTTACAAATATTTGGGATACGGGCCCAAGCCACTCCCCTTCGGCAAAAACTTTTATTTCAGGCTTGTTGCTGTCCGAGATGTTGTTGTCCTTGCAAAACTTATCAAACCTGTCCTGCCATGTTTTGGCATCGGTTATGGTAAACTCAAACAACGGGGTATTTGCATCCGGCTTAGCGCCTGTTTGCAATTTGCCTGCATATTCAGACTTTCCAAGACTTTCTGGTTTTATATATACTCTTACCAAGTCTTTGTTCTTTACAAGATCCAACTTGGCAACATCGCCGGGTATAAGCATTTTCTGAAAAAATTCCTGCTCTGTCAATGTCGCCGTGTCGGCTGTTGGTTTGTATAATACGTTGTAACCTATAAGTCCTGCCGCTATAAGTGCATATATCCAATAAATGCTGAAACGCGGGGATTTATTGCGCAAATTTTTGTCATCACCCCCTTTATCAGTCAGGTTGGGTTTTATAATTTTATCGTCCTGTGCCATACTTGCTTACTTCACAATTTGTTTAATAGTTTTTCCAAAAAAATTCAAATTATCCTTTTATATTAATTGTCAAATTCCTCCAATTCTGCATCGCTCCACATTTCTTCCAGCTTATAAAATTTTCGTGTTTCAGCATGCATAATGTGTACAACAATGTTTATATAATCTATTAATATCCATTGTCTCGCTTGATGCCCCTCATGTTTGTAGGGCATCTCGCCGCACTCGGTTTTAACGGTATCTTCCACACAATCGCTGATTGCTTTTACCTGGGTGGTATTGGTAGCTTCACAAATAACAAAAAAATCCGCCACCGCTTCAGGTATTTTTCTCAGGTCGAGCGCCACTATATTCTCGCCCTTTTTTTCACGGATGGCCTTTATAACAGACTTGAAGATTTTGGAATTGCGGTTAAGCTTTACAACGCTTGTTTTTTTGCGTTCAGCCAATTCAGATAATGGTGCCAATAATCAATCAGATTTATAGTGAAACAATTTATTTTATAAAGAAGGTCGGCTGCAATTAAGCTAATTTTGACCAAAAATAGTAATTCTTTTGTCTTCAAACAGTATTATTCATACCGCCCGGCAACCTTTTATAGAATTAATTACTGTTGACAGTACCAACAACTATGCCATGGCAGCCGTACATGATGGCACAACAGAGCATGGCACTGCATGGTTTGCGCACAGCCAAACAGCAGGAAAAGGGCAGCGTGGCAGGCAGTGGCATGCTGCACCAGGCGAGAATATTACCTTGTCAGTAGCTTTAAATACCAGTGCATTACCAGTTTCCACGCAATTTTATTTGCTTGCAGCCATGGCACTTGCAGCGCATGACAGTTTTAGCAAATATGCGGGTGGTGAAACAAGTGTTAAATGGGTCAACGATATATATTGGAATGACAGAAAGGCAGGAGGGGTGCTAATTGAAAATGTGATAAAAGGAAATAAATGGCAGTGGGCGGTGGCTGGTATTGGCATAAATATTAACCAAACGCGGTTTGGTGCCAATGCAGCCAATGCGGTGTCGCTCAAGCAAATAACAGGTAAAAACTTTCACGTTTTAACGCTTGCCAAAGAGTTGCACGCGTTTATTATTAAACGTTTTGGCCAACTTATTGAAGACAGGACATCCGTACTTACAGCATATAATAATATATTGTACAAAAAGGGAGCTGACGTTAAACTGAGGAAAAACAATATTGTTTTTAACGCGGTAATACGAGAGGCGTTGCCTGATGGGCGACTGCGTATTGACGGCGCCAGTTGGGACTCTGTTGCCTTCGGAGAAATTGAATGGGTGTTTTAATAGGTTACAGGTTGCAGGTTACAAGAAACCAGCAACTTGCAACCTGCAACTTGCCGCTTTATCCTTCCCACGCTTTTACAATCTCTTCAGCGTGTTGCTTGTTTTTTGGCTTTTTGAATATTTTCTTAATCTTGCCCTTTTCATCAATTAAAAATGTGGTGCGGTGCACCCCCATATAATGATTGCCAAACATTTGTTTCTCACCCCAAACGCCATACTGCTCAAGCACTTTGTGGTTAACATCTGCAATAAGGGTAAACGGCAGGTCAAATTTGGCTTCAAATTTTTTATGGCTCTTTTCATCGTCGGGGCTTACACCAACAATCTCAATGCCTTTTTGCTTTAAAAGCAGGTAATTATCGCGTAGGTTACAGGCTTCTATCGTACAAGTTGGGCTATCATCCTCTGAATAAAAATAAAGTGCAAGTTTTTTTCCTTTAAAGTCAGTCAGCGATACTTTGTTGCCGTTTTGGTCAATTCCCTTAAATGCAGGGGCTTTGTCACCTTCATTCAACGTTATCATTTCAGTATTTTTTATGTTATACGGCGAAGGAAAGAATTTATTTAAAATAAAGGTGTGTAATTTTACCGAAACCTGATCCTTTTATATAATAATCGGCATGCATAATCTTCTTACCAGCTTATATACTGTAGACAGAGGGAGCAAAAAAAGTGTTGTTAACGGAATGTTGCCCGTAATAAACAATGGCCCAAGTACATACAACCATGTTTCAACGGGTAGTGAAATGATACAATTGAAATTAACGAGGTCAATCCTGTTTCGGATGGCGTTTGGGGTATTGAAACCTATACTGCTATGGGGCATGCGTGCTTGTCAACCGAGTGGTGGCTTTATGCTTAAAGTCAATAAAGCATTGTTTTACAATGTATCCACTTATTAAATAAGAAATCAACACAAGAAAATTCTTCTTTTTTCGTTTTAACAGCATTATTTTGCACATCATGCTTAAAAAAGTTTTATTTGTAAGTTTACTATCAGGTTTTTTTGTGGGTGCAAATGCCCAGTTTGAGGCTGAATATGCCAGCTATAAACAAGAAGGCGAGTTTGGCATAGCAGCAGGGCTTGATCATTATTTTGGCGATTTAGACGCCAACGCATCCCTTAAGCACCCTAAATTTACTGCGGGCATTTATTATTTGAAACAGTTTAATAACTATATAGGCGTAAAGGTTGCAGGCAACTATGCTTTTCTCGCCTATGCCGATAAATATAGCAACAACCAGGCTCAGCAAATACGCAATCTTAGTTTTAATACGGATATATGGGAGTTTTCAATTAGTGGCGTATTTAATTTTTTTAAATTTATCCCTGGGGTCGAGGGGCATAGTTTTACACCATACATTTCCCTTGGTGCCGGTGTTTTTTCCTACGACCCATATGCTTATTTAAACGGTGTCAAATATTATTTACGCCCGTTGGGGACAGAAGGCCAGGGCAGCACGCTTTACCCTGACAGAAAGCCATATAGCCCAATGGCGGTTTGTTTCCCTTTGGCGGTGGGCATTAAATATGCTATCTCTGAGAAAACGAATGTATTTGCAGAAGTAGGATACCGCTTTACCAATACAGATTATATTGACGATGTAAGCACTACGTATGCTGGTGCTGCCGCCTTTCCGCCGCTGCCCAATGGCCAGCCCTCGCCCGCATACTTGTTGCAAGACCGTAGCTATGAAGTAACGGGTTCAGACATTGGCATTGCGGGTCGGCAGCGCGGCAATAGCAGCCAAAAAGATGCCTATGTGCTTTTTCAGGTCGGCCTTTCGCTCAACATAGCCTCATATCTTTGTCCTAAACCGTAGATAAAAGAGTCAATTTTCACCAACTAATTATTTCAACGGAAATTAGCCTGTAGTGCTTCATATAAGCAAATATTACATGTTGTATGGTGGCTTAAATGGCAATTATGATTGCAGAACGGCCATATGCGAGCCTCGAAACCAGTAATAGCCCGCCTTATTAATATGTGTAGGCGTGTCGAAATGCGATATGAAGCTAAAAGCAAACAACAACTCTACAAATACTTTTAACAATTCGACTTGCCTTTCAATAAATTTAAGCTGCGTTTGTTTAAAACATGTTAATTAATAAGTTGCGGCAAAATCTATTTTGTTAACTTCGCCCCTTTCAATCTCTTTGGAGAGTTATGAAGCAACTTGAAAAAATTGACAAAAGCCGCCTCCCTCGCCATATAGCCATAATTATGGACGGAAATGGCCGCTGGGCGCAGGAACAAGGCCAGGACAGGCTGTACGGCCATTTTCATGGGGTTGAAAGTGTGCGCAACGTAGTGGAGGGTGCCTCTGAAATTGGCATTGAGTATTTAACATTGTACACCTTTAGCACAGAAAACTGGGACAGGCCCGAATATGAAGTAAGTGGCCTTATGGAACTACTTGTGGACACCATAAGGAATGAGGTGCCGGTGTTAAATAAAAATAATATAAAATTGCATGTGATAGGTGACACTGAAATGCTGCCACTGTTTGCACGCAACGAGTTACAAGAGGCTATTGATGAAACCAACCACAATACAGGGCTAAACCTTATATTGGCCTTAAGCTACAGCAGCCGGTGGGAATTAGTGAACGCCGTAAAAAATATTGCTTTTGACGTGCAGGCAGGTAAAATTAACCCTTCCGACATAACACAGGATACATTGCAAAACTACCTAACTACCAGCGCTTTTCCTGATCCCGAACTAATGATACGTACCAGCGGGGAATACCGGATTAGTAATTTTTTACTTTACCAACTTGCTTATGCAGAATTATATTTTACCGATACCAGGTGGCCCGATTTTAGAAAAGAAAACCTTGCAGAGGCCATCTTGGACTACCAGGCGAGGGAGAGGCGTTTTGGGAAAATAAGCGCCCAATTGCAGCATGAAACGCTTGCTCATTAAACCTTCACCCCAACTTTAAATTGTTATTTAACAAACACTTTTAATTATTCCCGTTAATTTGCCGCCACTAAAACAAAACTGCTGGCCCCGCCACGCGGGGTTTTGGCAAGCAAAACAAACAATAAAATCCGGATGCAGAAGTTTTTAATATCATTTATAGTAACGGCCTTAATTTGCCTGGTTTGTTCAAAAACGTACGCACAGGTGCCTGGCAACAAGCCTGTTAACCCTGTAGATACCTCTGTTACATCCATCAATGCCGACCTTGTTAACTTATATAACCAACGCAATCCTCAAAAATATAAAATTGCCGGCATAAAGGTTACTGGCAACAAGTATTTTGACGAAGCCTTGCTTATTTCGGTAAGTGGTTTAAATGTCGGGGACGAAGTAACCATACCCGGGGGCGAAAATTTTGCCAAAGCAATCACAAAACTATGGGGGCAAAACTATTTTAGCGACGTTACCATTTATATAACTAAACTGCAGGGAACCAACATTTATATTGAAATAAATGTTACCGAGCACCCAAGGCTTTCAAAATATTTCTTTAAGGGCATTCGCAAAGGCCAGGCTGATGACATCAAAGAAAAGACGAGCCTTGTTGTGAACAGGGTTATTACCGAAAATATGAAGCGCACGGCAATAGATGCCATCAAAAAATACTTTGCAGACAAAGGAAACCCGCTTACAACTGTGGTTGTTGAGCAAAAAAAGGATTCCTCTTTTGAAAACACTGCCATTCTCACGTTTAACATTAATGTGGGGAAAAAAGAACGGGTTAACGATGTTAATATTATTAATAATACACTTGGTGACGACAAGCTTCGCGCCCAATTGAAGAACACCAAGCAAATGACACATTTTACGCTTTATCCAATTGATGGATCCGGCGGTTTGGCTCCGATGAAAATATATACTTTTCAACAGTATCTGCACGAAAAGGGATTTCTTACTTATACAAAAACCAAGAAAGTTTTAAGCCCTTATTTAAGGTTGAACATATTTGCCGATTCCAAATTCAATGCTGCTAAATACGAGGATGACAAGAACAAGCTGATAGATTATTACAACTCACAGGGCTACCGCGACATGTATATTGTAGCCGACAGCAAAAAGCTTGATACTGCAAAAGGAACCCTGAATATAGATATTAAAGTAGACGAAGGGCATAAATACTATTTTGGCAACATAACATGGCGCGGAAATACCAAATATTCAGATTCTATCTTAACTCTCATCTTGGGCATCCACAAAGGCGATGTATACAATTCAGAACTGCTTAATAAAAAACTGGGCAAAAATGTTTCGCCTGAAGGAGGCGACGTAAGCGGGCTTTACTACGATCAGGGATATCTCTTCTTCCGCATTGACCCTGTTGAAACAGCCGTATATAATGATACCATTGATTTTGAAATACGCATTAACGAAGGCGCGGTGGCAATATGGAAGAATGTGAAAATATCGGGCAATGAAAAAACAAAGGAGTATGTTGTACGCAGGGAGTTAAGAACGTTGCCTGGCGATAAATTTAGTCGCGAACTTGTTATACGTACACAACGCGAACTTTCACAGCTTGGCTTTTTTGACGCTGAAAAAATTGAGCCTGCTATTGTGCCCAACCCGGAGGATGGCACGGTGGACGTAACTTGGAAGCTGGTCGAGAAATCGAGTAGTCAGCTTGAGCTGAGTGCCGGTTTTGGCGGTGCTATTGGCCTAACCGGAACCTTAGGCGTAACATTCAACAACTTCTCTATTAATAATATATTTACCAAAAGGGCATGGCAGCCATTGCCTGAAGGCGATGGACAAAAACTAAGTGTGCGTTTTCAAAGCAATGGCAAAGCTTACCGCTCGTACAACATGTCGTTTACCGAACCATGGCTGGGTGGCACAAAAAGAAATTCGCTTACAGTAAGTTTGTACGACACAAAATTTTCAAACTCGTATAACCCGCTTACTTACTCCTACGCAAGCGCGGCAGGTGACACTTCTTATTTCAGGACAACAGGTTTTGCAGTAGGGCTGGGCAAACAGCTAAAATGGCCTGATGACTTTTTTACTTTTGGCGTTACGTTAAACTATGCGCTGTATACATTAAAAAATTACGCAATTGACCGCAGCCTTTATCTTAAAAGCGGCGGCTTGTATAATAATGGCACATCGAATAATGTGAGCCTGAAATTTGCACTTCAACGTAATTCGGTTGACAACCCTACATTCCCGCGCAGCGGTTCAAACCTATTGCTCACGTTGCAATTAACACCTCCATATTCATTGATTAATCCAAATATTGTTAACTCGAATAACCCGTACAATTTAATTGAATATCACAAATGGCGTTTCACAGGTGAGTGGTACGTCCCTATCACGGAACCAACCGGGCCTGACCATAACCAGCAGTTTGTGCTTAAAATGTCTGCCAAATACGGGTTTATCGGGCGTTATAACAGCCAATTGGACATTTCACCGTTTGAACGTTTCCAGGTGGGTGACGCAGGTTTAAGTAATAGTTACGCTTTGTTGGGCTACGACATTATATCCCAGAGAGGGTACCCGGTTTACCAAACATCAAATGTTACCAATAACCCCAACCAAACAGGTGCTTCGCAATATTTCACCATATTTAATAAGTATACCGCCGAGTTGAGGTACCCTATCAGCTTAAACCCAAGCAGCACCATCTACGCACTTAGTTTTTTTGAAGCGGCCAATGGTTGGTATTCGTTTAAAGAGTACAATCCATTCCTATTGCGGCGCTCGGTGGGTTTGGGTGCAAGGTTTTTCCTGCCGATGTTTGGCTTGCTTGGTTTTGACTACGGGATAGGGCTTGACAGGATTACGCCTGGCCAGGGTTTGAAAAATGCTGGAAGATTTACATTTATGCTGGGCTATGAACCCGATTAAGAAACCTATCAATAAAATAATTACTTTCATATAACTTAATAAAAGAAATATGAAAAAGTTAATATTACCCTTGGTGATTGTATTGCTCACGGTTTTTTCAGCCACCGCGCAGCGTTACGGTATAATTGATACCAAGTATATTTTAAGCAAAATGCCTGATTATACCCTTGCCGATAAAAAACTGCAGGACTTAAGCGCACAATGGCAAAAGGAAATTGATGACAAGCAAGCTTTGCTAAACCAAATGTATAAGGACT
>Ga0207091_1082_pt1 | contig 14601 bp, 10 predicted proteins | sample Alteio_BWMinHeat_47_FD_153534 | JGI IMG/M metagenome (GOLD analysis project Ga0207091, IMG submission 153534) | Enriched cells from forest soil in Barre Woods Harvard Forest LTER site, Petersham, Massachusetts, United States -... | ecosystem: Environmental > Terrestrial > Soil > Temperate forest >... | reverse complement strand
TGTTACTGCAGATGATGTTGTGTTAGTTAGTGTTTGAGTCAGTCCTGATGTCAATCCTGTTACTGCAGATGGAACCAATCCTGTTACTGCAGATGATGTTGTGTTAGTTAGTGTTTGAGTCAGTCCTGATGTCAATCCTGTCACTGCAGATGGAACCAATCCTGTTACTGCAGATGATGTTGTGTTAGTTAGTGTTTGAGTCAGTCCTGATGTCAATCCTGTCACTGCAGATGGAACCAATCCTGTTACTGCAGATGATGTTGTGTTAGTTAGTGTTTGAGTCAGTCCTGATGTCAATCCTGTCACTGCAGATGGAACCAATCCTGTTACTGCAGATGATGTTGTGTTAGTTAGTGTTTGAGTCAGTCCTGATGTCAATCCTGTTACTGCAGATGGAACCAATCCTGTTACTGCAGATGATGTAGTATTGGATAGTGTCAAAGATTGTGTTAAAGGCATTGTAGTATTAGACAATGTTGTAAGAGCATGTGTTGTAGACAGAGCTGAAAGTAGCGGTGAAGATATTGGAACAGGTGTGGTTATTGAAGATAAAATCGAAGGAGTTGATCCGTTCTGTAGTGTAGTTGAAGTGTTTGGTAGGATTGGTGTTATTGATACAGATGGAATTGTACTCAAAGGCTGTGTTATGATAGTAGAAGACAGAATTGTTGGAGATGGAGCAATTAGAGTAGGCATAGTTGGAAGTACAGCTGGAATAGTCGGAGCTGGTGGAAGTACACTCGATAGAGTCTGAACTGGTGCAGTTACAGCTGGTGTAGTTTGAATTGGTGTTGGTGGAGTTACAGTTGGAGCTGGTGAAAGTACAGCTGGTGGAGTTATAGTTGGTGTAGATACAGCTGGTATTAATGCAGTAACAGTTGGTACACTTAGAGTTGGTATAGTTAGAGATGGAATAGTTGGAATCTGTGTTGGTGGAGTTACAGTTGGAGCTGGTGCAGTTACAGTTGGAATAGTTGGTGTAGTTACAGGTGGTGTAGTTGGTGTAGTTACAGGTGGTGTAGTTGGTGTAGTTACAGGTGGTGTAGTTGGTGTAGTTACAGGTGGTGTTGGTGCAGTAACAGTTGGAACAGTTGGAGCTGGTGTAGTTGGTGTGGGTGTGGTTACAGTTGGTGTTTTAGAAGATGTAGTTGGTGGTGGAGTTATAGATGATGGTATTGATGGCACCGCTTTAGATGTGATAGTAGAAATTGTTGTAGTGGTTTTTGCTGGTGTTACTGTCGATGGCATAGTTGATGTAATTGATCCTAAAGATATGCCAGTACCTACTGTGTTTAATGGAATAGAATTACTTAGTAGAGCTGATGCTTGAGTAAAATTAATTATAACTAGTATAACAATACTAATCGTTACTATTTTCTTTAACATGCCCCTTCACCAACCCTTGTAAAGTGACTCATTTTTTTCTATAAAAGATAGTTCTGCCAAAAATGGAAATAGCAGAATTTCTGTTCAAAAATCGTTCGTAATTATTAAACTAATTTCAAATGCTTGCTAGACTTTGTGTCTGAACTCAAAAGTTCGACTCTAATGTGTCTACAGTATAACTCGATTTTAGGTCTCACTTTTTGTGCCTAAAACATATTCCATATGGAGTATGTAGGAAATAATGACATACGAGGAGTTAACTCTTAATTATAATTATACTAGTATTAGAAACTGTAGGAAAACCCCTTCCAAACCCAACCCGAAGACTCTTCTACAGTTTTCATTTTTTTATTTTAATCATCCTTCGAGAATGTGTACCTGAAACAAATTGATTTAATTTATTCCAAACTATCGTATGGCTCTAATGGTTTTTTTGTTGTTTCATTGTGCTGCAACCATTCAAGTGTTTTTGCAAAAGAGTCTGCAAGCTCAGTCGTAGTCAGTACTGGAATTCCAAGCTCTACTGCCTTTCGTCGAATCTGAAATTCGTCATAAAGCATCCCAACATATTTTTCCAAAGTCGATGTGCTTGGCACATTTACTATAAAGTTAATCTTGCGTTCATAAAGCAAGTCAGCAATGTTTGGTTTTCTTTCCGGTTCACTAATTTTGTAGACTATTTCATTTCCTATGTGTTTTTCTGTTAAAAATTCAGCAGTGTGTTCAGTTGCATAAATTTTGTAACCCAGATTTTTTAACAGCATGGAGGTTCGCAAAAGTTTTTCCTTGTTTTCCAAACCGCCTGCAGTAATCAAAACGGCGCCTTCCTTTGGTAAAGAATATCCTACAGAAATCAGTCCCTTTGATAGTGCATCATAAAAGCTGTCTCCAAAGCATGCAGCTTCACCAGTTGATTGCATCTCAACTCCCAGTATAATATCAGCTCCTTCTAGTTGCATGAATGAAAACTGCGGTACTTTGATTCCATACGAATGTGTTTTTCGCCATTTGTCTTTTGGTACGGGTGGCAATGTTTTTCCAAGAACTGCACGTGCTGCAAGGCTGATAAGATTCATCTTGACAAATTTTGAAACAAACGGCATGGAGCGTGACGCACGTATGTTTAGCTCAATAACATACACTTGATTTGAGTGGATAAGAAATTGCAAATTAAACGGCCCTTTTATTTTAAAGGCAATAGCAATCTTGTTTGTATAGTCTGTTATGGTTTCAATTATTTTGTTACTCAGACTCCATGGTGGAATACACATCATGGAATCTCCAGAGTGCACACCTGCACCTTCAATGTGTTCTACTATAGCACCAATCACTACGTTTTTGCCATCAGAAACTCCGTCTACCTCAGCTTCAAGTGAGTTTAGCATGAATTTTGTAATGACAACAGGATAGTCTGGTGAAACATTTGCTGCCTCTTCTAGGTATTTTTTTAGTTGATCGTGTGACCAGACAACTTTCATTGCAGCTCCACTTAGGACATAAGATGGCCTGACCAATACTGGATATCCTACGTTAATTGCAAATTTTTTGGCATCAGCAAGACTTGAAAATGCTTTCCACGGAGGCTGTGAAATATGAAGTTCGTCCAAGACCTTGCTAAAGCTTGAACGGTTTTCTGCCCTGTCAATGTCTTCTGATGATGTACCTATTATTTTGATTCCATTTTTTGCAAGCTTTGGGGTGAGATTATTTGCAGTCTGGCCTCCCACTGCTGTAACAATACCGGTTAATTTTTCAAAATCTGCAATATCTAGTACCCTCTCAAGTGTTAGCTCCTCAAAATACAGCCTGTCACAAATGTCATAATCAGTAGAGACCGTCTCAGGGTTGCAGTTAATTACAACCACTTCCTTTACTCCATTTTCTTTAAGACCCCAGACCATATTTACAGTGCCCCAGTCAAACTCTACACTGCTTCCTATGCGATATGGACCGGCACCCAAAACTGCAATTTTTTCTTGATTTTTATCAACTTCAAAATCATTTGTAGTTCCGCCATATGTCAAATACAGATAGTTTGTTTTTGCAGGCCATTCAGCTGCAAGTGTGTCTATTTGTTTTACAACAGGTACGATTCCTGATTCTTTTCGCATCTTACGGATATCAAGATCATCTTTTCCAACCAGTCGTCCAATTTGTTTGTCTGAAAAACCAAACTGCTTTGCTTCACGCAAAAGATTTGACTCTAGTTTTGATTCTTTTAGTTTCTTTTCTGTTTGAATAATGTTTTGTATTTTTTCAATAAACCATGGGTCTATGGCCGAAAGTTTGTAGATTCGTTCAACTGAAATTCCTTGTCGCAATGCTTCTGCAACATGGTATAATATGTGATCATCTGGATTTTGTAATTTATTTTCCAATTCTTCAACATCATATGATTTACCAGGTGAACGGTTTGCGACAAGACCGTCGTTTCCAATTTCAAGCATCCTAATTGATTTTTGTAGTGATTCTTCAAAACACCTGCCAATTGCCATTACTTCTCCAACAGATTTCATCGTGGGCCCAAGATTCCTATTTGCAAGCTCAAACTTGCTAAAATCCCAGCGCGGATGCTTGCATACTATATAATCAAGCGATGGTTCAAAACACGCAGTTGTAGTTTTTGTTATGCGGTTGACTAGCTCAGGAAGCGAGTAGCCCATTACAATTTTTGCTGCCATGTATGCAATTGGATAACCTGTTGCTTTGCTTGCAAGAGCTGAAGAGCGTGAGAGTCGAGGATTCATCTCAATTGCCACATATTGATCGGATTTTGGATCTAGTGCAAACTGTATGTTACATTCGCCAACTATGCCAACATGTTTTGCAGCACGCAGTGCGGCAGACCTTAGCAACTGATATTCATAGTTGTCAAGGGTTTGTGAAGGCGCAACCACAATGTTATCGCCAGTATGCACTCGCATTGAAAGCACATTTTCCATGTTACATACAATGACATTGTTTCCAGAATGATCTGCCATCACTTCATATTCGATTTGTTTCCAATGACCTACATATTCTTCAATTAATACCTGACCGACCAAACTTGCATTAAGACCTCGACTTACAATTTCATGCAATTCAATTTCATTGTGAGCAACTCCGCCACCTTTTCCACCTAACGTATATGCAACGCGTATGATTACAGGATATCCAAGCTCTGCAGCTATCTTTTTTGCTTCATCAAAATTGTAAACAGTCTTACTTTTCAGTACAGGAACTCCACACTCTACCATCGCATCTTTGAAAAGCTGTCTGTCTTCTGTTGCCTGAATTCCTTTGATCTGGGTTCCAAGAACTTTGACTCCATATTTTTTCAGTACGCCAAATTCATCTAGTTTTACTCCACAGTTAAGTGCAGTCTGTCCACCAAATCCCAGCATCAGACCATCTGGTCTTTCTGTTTCTATGATAGATTCCACATACTCTGGGTTTACAGGAATGGAATACACCTTGTCAACAAATCTAGTATCAGTTTGTATTGTCGCAATGTTTGGATTGACAAGTATGCTTTTGATCCCATCTTCCCTTATGGCCTTGAGGCACTGGCTACCGGAGTAGTCGAATTTGCGGTCATTTTAGTGACTTTCGCCTGCTTCTCCGATTTTAATTGCCCCACTGCCAAGAACTAGAATTTTTTTCAGCGACTCATCCTTTGGCATTTTCCTCCCCCATAAGGCGTTTTAGCTCTTCAAATACAAACATGCAATCAAAAGGTCCAGGTGATGCTTCGGGATGAAATTGTACAGCAATACATTTTTTTTCTTTGTGTTTTATTCCTTCTACTGTTTTATCATCAGCATTAGTAAACCATAATTTGAAATTTGTTTTTTTAAGCGAATCAGGATCTATTCCATAACCATGATTTTGACTTGTCACATAAACTTGGTTGTTATCTAAATCAAGACATGATTTGTTTTGTCCACGATGACCGTACTTTAATTTGAAAGTGTCTGCACCTCCAGCAATCCCCAATATTTGCGCACCAAGACATATTCCTAAAGTTGGAATATTTTTATCAATGAGTGCCTTGGCAGTTTTCATTGTTTCAGCACATTTTTGTGGATCGCCTGGTCCATTTGATATAACAACACCTTTTGGATTGTAAGAAAGAATTTTTTCAATAGAATAATTCCATGGTACTTTGATGACTTTGTATCCAAGCTTTCTTACACTTCGTAAGATTGCGTTTTTTACACCAGTATCAACTATTACCACTGCATCTTTTTCATTTCCATAAATTTGTGGCTCTTTTGTTGATACAACATCCATAAACTCTTCTGAATTGTAATTTTTTGTAGCTGCAAGTTTTTTCTTTAGTTCATTTTCATCTATTTCAGTTTCAGAAACAGCAAGTGCTGCCATCATGACTCCACTTGTACGCAGTTTCCTAGTCAATGCCCTAGTATCAATTCCTGAAATTCCTGGAATTTTTTCATCATACAGCCATTCATCAAGTGTCATTGAAAGATTCCAGTGACTTGCAGTAAGAGATAATTCGTGAACAATCAAACCTCGTACTTGAATTTTGTCAGATTCAAAGTATTTTTTAATTCCATCCCCGTCTTTTGCGGATTGGTCAGGAACCCCATAATTGCCAACTAGAGGATATGTAAGTGTGAGAATTTGACCGCTGTATGAAGGGTCTGTAAGGGCTTCGTTATAACCTGCCATGCCTGTATTGAACACTGCTTCGCCAAAAGTTGTAGTTGAATAACCAAAACCCATCCCGCTAAAAACGGTGCCATCTTCTAAGATGAGTTTACCAAACTTGTTTACGTGTTTGGCTTTTTTTGTTGGAATTTGAAACCCTCGTGATGTGAATTATTTTGGAGATTTAAGTTTTGTGTTAAAGACTTCTGGAAAAGATAGTGTTTAACTCAGATTGTTAAGTATTGAGCTTATTTTATTTACAATTTCCATGATATTATATGGATCTGTATTTCGTTCACAGGTCACATAGATAATCATACTATCTACATAGTAAACGAATTGGTGTACATTGTCTCTTATTACATGCATAAATCTAGCTATGCCAAGTGACTCATCAAACAGTTGTTGCATCTGTCTCATAATATGCAGTTCTGATGAAAATTCGCCTAAATCTTTTTGGTCTTGAAGTAAAGTCTTGCCCTTTTTTACTTTATCATAGATTAGTTTGCCATTTTCATCTATAAATCTCACATAATGTATAGATCCCTCTATTGTCAAAATTTCATCTGTTATCTTTTCAAACTGCAATCCATTATAGTAATCAATGTAGGTTTTAACTATTTCCGAAGTTGGAATTAATCATTGTTTTGAAAATTTATGTCAGAAAAATAATTTAGTTAGGCTTGAAAAAACTCTCTAGAGTGCTCGGAACTGCTCGCTCCACTTGTAGTATGCACGAATCATTTCCATACTTACACTTGGTTTTCTTCTTGTTAGGATTTCTTTGAAATCAACCAATGTAAGCTCACGTGGTTGCATCTTTGGTTCTCCTACTACTGGTTCTGGAGAATAGTTTGCTTGATGGAACAAGTCATTTACAACCATCAGCTGAGCAGATTGGCAAATGTCTTTAATGTCACTTGCACTATATCCGTCTGCAAATTTTGCAAGTTCTGTGGATTTTACTTTTTCTTCTTTTTTGAGTGGTGAAGTGTAAAGATCAAAGAGTTTTACTCTTGCTTCAAGGCTTGGAAGGGATACATAGACTCTTTTTGTAAATCTTCGAAGAAATGGCCAGTCAAGACTCCATGGTTTGTTTGTTGCTCCAATCACGTACAGTTTTAGGTCTTTTCCTTTACCGTTGATTCCATCCATTTCTGTTAGGAATTGATTTTTGACTCGAACTTCTCCTCCAACTTCGCTGTTTCTATTTCCTAATAGCGAGTCCACTTCGTCGATAAACAATATCACTGGCAGTCCTTCTTTTTCTGCATAACCACGAGCCATGTTAAATAATTTTGCAACATTTTTTTCTGCTTCACCAAGCCATTTGCTCATCATTGATGCAGCATCTACATTTATGAAATAACCGTCAACTTCACTTGCAGTTGCAGCAGCAAGAATTGTCTTTCCGCATCCTGGTGGTCCGTAAAGAAGAATGCCCCTTGGCCATCCCAATGGAAAAAGATCAGGTCGTTTAGCTGGATAAACAATGGATTCACGAAGAGCATCTTTTGCATCATCTAGCCCTACAACTTCGGCCCAACTCACGTTAGGCTTTTCTTTCATCACTAAATCATCAAATTCATTTTTTGCAAGAGATTGTTTTTGTTGTTCAGGTGTAGCTTTTGGATCAACTGCTGGTTCAAGTTCTACATTTGTCATTTGTAATGCTTTTATTCTATTCTGATATGCACCCATGCGTTCAGTGTAAACTCGGTTTAACTTGTTATCTGGATATAGCTGGGTGAGCTTTACGAGAGACTCTATTGCCCTCTGGTAATTGGATATTGCCATTCCGCGTGCTCCTTGAGAGTCAAGCTTGATTGCCTCTGCAGCAAACCTACTGGCACTATTTTCTAATTCTTGCGGGGCTAGACTCATCTTATTAATACCTAAATCTCAACTGCGGTATTTGTTAGGTAATCATGTGTGTAAATTCGTCTAGTAGTATTTGTTAAATTAATTGGACTTGGAACCTCTTCCACTTTAGCTTCCTCAACTTTGGCAGGTGCAACTGCTTGTGGTACAAAGACATTACGATAATCATCTAGGCGGGTCTGAGTGAACCTATCCAAAGAGAGGTTCTGGGTAACTTCCTCATGCAGAGTCTGTATCTGGTTAAATGCCATTTCTGCAGATATGAGAAGGTCTGTAAGATCATCACGCATCGCATTTACAGAATTTGTCGCGTGTAGTATTATTCCAATAAAGTCCTCCAAAAACGCCTTTAGTTCTTTTTTATCCTGATATTTTGAAAGCAGATATTCTGCTGCCATCATTACCTGTCGTAAGTCTTTTAGCTCTTCAACTGAGAGAGTTTCAATAAATTTATCATCTTTATCAGGAGCTTTTTGAGAAATTTTTTCCTCTATTTTAGACGAAATGTCCCTTATCTTGTCAAGAGGTACAGAAATATCCTCTGAGGATCCGTTTTTTGAAAAATGAAGCATAAGCAACACATGCTTACGACAAATCTACTTGAGGAAACTGCTTGTAAATTTTAGAGTCAGCAATCAACTTCGCTTCATCTAAGAGTCTTGAAGATTCTTTATTTGCCAATTCAAAGTCCAGATTAGCGCTAGTAAGTTGTCCCGTATCTATTATCAATCCACCTAATACCAATGACAATTCACCAAATTGAGAATCTGCGGCAGGAAACACTCCAAGCATCTGTGAACGTACTGTTCTCACTAACGATATGGTAGGAGCTAAAACCAATATGATATTTCCAAGCCCAAAAACAGAGTCGATACACCTTCTTACTTGTCTAAGAGATTCCACAGCGCAAGAAATTTCAGATTCAAAATGTAGCTGTGTTTCAAATTCTGTCAAAGTATGCTTGTTTTCTTTAGTTTTTTCATAAAGTTTCAAGTTATTTTTGTTAAGATCAAACTTTTTTTGATTAAGTGTGTCTAATATTCCATCAATTAATTCTGCCGCATAATCAAGTCTTGGCTTTAAAGTACTTGCCCGCGTTATCTGATTTTTTGTCTCGTCATTTATTATCCATTTAGATTCTGTTACCATGTATACCAAACAATGGCCATACTTTTTCTATATCAGATGCTTGTTACATGGAATGATGTCACTACGGTAACACCCTCTCGGGATACAGCTCAGTATTTTTTCCAATCTTTGTTCAATGAATTTAGCTATTGACTTTACCTTATAACTAACAAATTGGTGGCAATGGTAAAAGGACAGGACTTAGCAGTCAGCCTAGAAGAATTTGGCCTAAGCAAATACGAAGCTCAAGCCTATGTAACTCTAATCACAAAGGGTACCATTTCTGCCGCAGAGCTTGCATACTATTCCAATTTACCAAGAACAAAAGTGTATCCTACATTACTAAAATTAGAAAAGAAAAAGATTGCAATAATATCAAAAACTAAACCTATTATGTGCACCGGAATAGCTCCTGAAGATGCCTTTGATGAATTAGTACAAGAGCACATAAACAAAGTAAATGGCATGAACAATCTTGTAACCAAACTAAAAGAGGTAAGCGAAGACAGCAAAAAAGCAAGAGGCTCAGAAGAAAAGAGATATTTCCATCTTACTCCAAACTATGTCTTCAAGCAACTTGAAACCATGATTGAAGGCTCAAAGACTTCGATTCATGCAATAGTTGATTCGTGGGGATTGAATCTTTTTTCACAATGCAAAGAATCCCTGATACATGCGATTAGAAAAAATATAGATATCAAAATAATAATTCCACCAAGTCTCGTAGGATCGGAGACGTTTAGAGCAATTCCTGACGATGTCAAGATAAAGTGTGCCGATGTTTCACAAAATTCAATCATGTTTGATGATTCTGAAATTCTTATGATAAATAGCAACAATGGCAAAGGTGCGATATTTTTGTCAACCGAGGTATTGGGAACAAATCAGGCCAAGACATTTGAGCAAACATGGAAAAACGCAATCAAGACAAACAATCTTTCAGACATGACAAAAATTGATGCCCAAGAAACCTTGAAGATAATACAAGCCATAAATGAGAACGGGCTTGGTTTTGTACTAAATTCCGTACTACAATCTAAAAACAAAGAAATTGACATGCTTGAATTTCTTGAGAAAAACGGTGTAGATTTGGAAGCAAAAACAATTGATGAGATCATTGCTCTTGTTGACTCTACCTTACAAATTACATGCTCAGGACAAGCACGTTATGAACCTCAAGGAAACCATATAATTATAGAATCAAAGCTAAACAGCGGACATTCACTTCCTTGGGCATTACTACTTGAAGGATATCTGCACAAAAAAGGATTCAAGACAAAGATGATGTACAACAACCACAATCACAGTGGCGAAAAAATACACATCAAAGTAGATTCAAAGCTAGATTCCAATTAGTTTAGCTTTATAATATCAGAGAATTTACCAGTTCTGTAAATGGAGATATCTCACGAATTTAATGCAAAACAAATAGAGGAGCAAATTAGAAATAAATTTTCTTCATTGGATTTGCAAAAATTAATTTTTGAATCCCCAAACAAGACTAAAAAAATTGCATTTATCGAAGGACCGCCCACCATGAACGGCACCCCGCATGCAGGCCACTTGCGAGGCCGTGTAATCAAAGACCTTTGGTATAGATACATGACATTATGTGGAAACAAGGTAATTTTCAATGCAGGATGGGATACGCAAGGATTACCAGTTGAGCTACAAGCAGAAAAAGAGCTTGGCATTTCAGGAAGCAAATCAGAAGTGATAGAATCTGCAGGAATTGAAAAACTTGTATCAGAGTGCAAAAAAATTGTATTCAAGTTTAATGAAAAATGGGTAGAGGCAGACAAGCTTATGGGCATGTCGTTTAACCAAGAAAAAGCATACTGGACATACAAGGATGAATACATTGAACGCGAATGGAAGTATCTTAAAAAGGCAAATGAGATTGGCGTACTTTCAGAAGACTACAAGATTGTTGCATACTGTCCAAGCTGCCAGACATCACTTAGTCATGCAGAGGTAAACCAAGGATATGACACAGTTCAAGATCCATCACTTTACTACAAGGTAAAGATGAGAGATGAAGATCTGTTTTTGATTGTATGGACTACAATGCCATTTACTTTGGTTACAGATACAATGGTTGGACTAAGCCCTGATGAAAATTATGTGCACGTAAAAGTTGGAACCGAGACTTGGCTTGTTGGTGAAAAAAGACTAGAAGAATTTATGAAGGAAGCAAAAATTGAAGATTATACCGTTGTAAAAACAATAAAGGGCTCAGAGATGGAAGGTAAAAAATACATCCATCCACTTTTAGATGAAATACCAGGACTAAAAGAAAAATCCATTCTAGAAAAGTTTCATACGTCAGTTGCAGAAAGTTTTGTTGACATACAAACAGGAAGCGGACTGGTGCACCTTTCTCCTGCAAACGGTGAAGAAGATTTTGAGATTGCAACAAAAAGATCAATTCCAATCTTTAATCCAATTAATGACGAAGCCAAATTTACAAAGGACGCTGGTGCATATTCAGGATTATTTGTTAGGGATGCAGACGAAAAAATTGTTAATTCATTGCGTGAAAAAGGGGCGCTAGTAAAAATTGGCAAGATAAAACACCAGTATCCTTTATGTTGGAGATCTCAGCACAAGCTTTTGTGGCTTGCACGAAGAGGCTTTTTTTACTTTTTAGATAGATTAGGTGACAAGGCAGTCAAGGCAGCTGAAAATGTAGAATACTTTTTTGATCCTCCAAAAAACAGATTCCTTGAGATAATAAAAGACAAGCACCCATGGTGCATATCTCGTGAGAGAATATGGGGATGCCCACTTCCTCGATGGACATGTAAGAATTGTGGAAACTACAAGTGGTTTTTTTCAAGAAATGAGATAGTTAGTGAAGCCTCTGATCTTCCAGACGGACCAAACTTTGAGCTTCACAGACCTTGGATAGACAAAATCACAATAAAATGCAAAAAATGCGATGCGAAAATGGAAAGAGAGCAATTTGTTTTGGATACGTGGCACAACAGCGGTGCAGCTCCATATGCATCACTTACAGATGCAGAATATACAGAATACATTCCTGCCACGTTTCTTACAGAGGGAATTGATCAGACCAGAGGATGGGCATACACACTATTGATAGAAAATGTAATCTACAACGATAAACCAGTTTCTCCTTTCAAATCATTTTTGTTTCAAGGCCATGTCTTGGACAAAAATGGAAACAAGATGAGTAAGAGTCAGGGAAATGTTCTGGATGCAATTGAGCTTATGACAAAATATCCAGTTGATTTGATAAGATTGTATTTCATATGGAAGTCTAGTCCGATTGAACCACTCAACTTTAGCACAGATGAGCTCGTATCAAGACCATACCAGATTCTAAGCACATTATATCACTTGCACATTTACTTTAAACAAAATAGTGAATACGACAAGTTTGACAAATCCCATACATTAGAATGGGCAAAAGACAAGAATCTTTTAAAATCACCAGAAATTTGGATTTTATCAAAGCTTCAAAAACTAATATCCAAAGTCAAAGAACTGCAAGACAAGTGCAAATTTCATGAGGCAGCAAAGGCGTTAGATGATTTTATCATAAACTCTGTCAGCCAGGTGTACATACCCATTACACGGGAGGATCTTTGGACTGAAGATGATTCTCAACATGAGAGAAGGCTAGCGATATACGCGACATTGTCAGAGATTCTCAAAACATTTGATGTCTTGTTGCATCCCATTTGCCCATTTACAACAGAATATCTGTATGCATCATTTGGTGAAAAGAAAAGCATCCTATTAGAAAACTGGCCTATACCACAAAAGTCTCTTGTAGATGATTCTGTGGAAGAAGCGTTTGATTTGCTAAAAGAGGTTATTTCAATTTCTGCTGCAGCAAGAATGAAGGGTAAGCTAAAGCGTCGATGGCCATTAAATGAAGCAATAGTTTGTGTTGAACCATCTCAACAAAAAAAACTTGAATCATTATCTAATCTATTACTTTCACAACTAAATGTTGAAAAATATAAAATAATAGAACTGGAAAAAAGTGAAGACCTTGGACTTGTTGCAAATTTATTAAAATCTAATCTTCCTATAATACCAAAAATAGAATTTGATAGAAAGAAGATCGGACCAAAAGCAAAACAGGACATGAGCAAATTGTTATCAAAATTTAAAACCACTTCTCCACAACAAATCATAGACGATTTATTGAAAAAAGGCTCGTATTCATTTGATCTTGACGGAAACAGTCTAGTATTGGATAAAGAAGACTTTGTAATTGATTTTGCAGAACAGGAAAAATACGCCATGGCACGTCACGAGTCCCTTATTGTTTTCATATCCACGTCAAGAAATAGAGAGATGATGGCACGTGGAATGGTAAGAGATGTTGCAAGAAGACTACAGGTTTTAAGAAAAGAACGTGGCTACAATCCAACTGATGTCTTGGAAGCCGCGTACATTTTGGATCTTGATGAAGAGTCACTTGAGATGATAAAGGAAAAACAAAATGATCTTGCATTTTTGGTTAGAGTAAAGCGTGTAGATTTCTCGGACAAGGCCAGAGTCTACAAAGAAGATGATATTGATGGACAAAAGATACGTATTTCAGTGGAGTAAAACAAAATGACCAATTACTACTATTGCCTAGGATGTCATAAAATCATTGTGAGTAAAGACCGTGATTATGGTCCCAGATGTCCAGCTTGTAAAAAACTAAAACAGATCTAAGAACATAACAGAATTCAACAAATCAAATTTCTTAAAAAACCCAAATATTAGATATAAAAATTAAGAGTAATAATTAATACTGATGATACTTTATTAACTTCAAAAATAGAATGTCTATTATAAATAATATGAAAACCTTGAATTTGCAAAATGTATCTTTTGTAGTTGTATCATTTTTATCGTTATTTGCAATACACCCTTTGATAGATTGTTTTGGAATAACAGAGGAGTCAGACGAGCGATATTTTTTGAACATCTCCAATTATTCATTTGCTAGTAATAGTAATCCCAACGATCAAACCCGTAACCGTTTAATGAAAAAAACACTGGTTACATCCATTATAGAAAACGCATTGGTTGACATTGGAAAAGGTACCTATGCCACAGTTATCAATCAACTTGCTTCAATACAAAATTGTACCTTGCAAGATTGTTATGATCATCCCGAGTATTTGAAGGCGATACTGATGCGACATGGTTCTTACATATACAATTCCATCATTAGTTCAATCAAATCTAAGCTAAAAGAATTCGAATCTGATAAAGAGATTGCAGCTTTCGTGAAGGGAATAAGCGAATAAACTAATTTTAAGATCTATTTAGAGCTAGATTTCAAAATACAAAAAATAAAAAACCTAGGAGTTTTGTTCCGCCTGTAGGAGTTCTACATCACGATCGGTGTCAAATAATCCTGTTTGTGATCTGTGAGTTGAGATTCTCTAGTCATTACATATCCCATGTCTCTAATGGCAGTGAATTGACACATTCCCGATAATTTCAGCAGAGTAATAGTAAATTTCTAACAATTCGAGGTGATTAAATAATTAATCCTACATATGGAATCATGGTAAA
>Ga0207091_1176_pt1 | contig 14817 bp, 15 predicted proteins | sample Alteio_BWMinHeat_47_FD_153534 | JGI IMG/M metagenome (GOLD analysis project Ga0207091, IMG submission 153534) | Enriched cells from forest soil in Barre Woods Harvard Forest LTER site, Petersham, Massachusetts, United States -... | ecosystem: Environmental > Terrestrial > Soil > Temperate forest >... | reverse complement strand
GCTCACGGGCACGATTGGGTCAGTGGTGGCCGCTGAATAGATACAAAAAACTATTAAAACAAAGGCTTAAGCGATTAAAATTTATGCTGCATAATAATTGCACCTATGCTACAATTTTGGTTTATTTTTATATATCAAAAACGAGGCCGCATTATGTTTCGGTATTTAGCAGCAGGAAAAAATCCGAGTGAATCGAAAAGATTTTTGGAAGCGCAATTTGATGAAAGTGACCGGGGTGATACTAGAGTAATAGTTGTCTGTCGACATAAACGTTTCGCTTATTCATACTTTGAAGACTTTTCGAATATCTATTATAAAATGCCCTATGAAGGGAACTTAACAAACGTATATTCTAGGACTACAATTTTCGATTATTTATCATTTGGGTGGAAAAGCATTTTCCGAAGTCTTATGGATGCTGAAAAGGCCTTTAATCAGGAGTTTGATTTTAAGCAAACTTTTTTTACGAAAGAAATATTATTGGATATCCAGGAGAAATATGAATTTTATAAAAAAAATCAAAAAGATCAAGTGAAAGTGTATAGCAATGATCCGCTGTACAATAATTTTACAATCCATGAGCCACAGGAAATGTGCGTATTCAGCTGCTTGACCGATCAGTTATTTTGTAAGGATTTCTCTTCATTACCATTACCAAGCCCTCCTGTGGCGACAGAAAGTCCTTCTTCATATACTACCTATCTTACTCTCAGTAACTTAGGGGGGGGGATTACTTTTTATTTTCTTTTTTTACAAATTATACAAATTATACGAATGGGTGAGCGAGAAAGATCATTCTAAAAAAATAGCGGAGCAAAAAAATATAATAGAAGAATATAAGAATCAATTAGAGAGGGAATTAAAAAAAATTCATAACTATACCGTTGCAACTCCCAAAGACTTTCATCAGTTTAGAATGCATTTAACAAATGAATTTAATGATAATTTCGAAAAAGAGATTAAAAAATCAAATCATTATGGAAGCAAAGATGAAATTGAAGAAAAAGTTTCAGCAGATATCGAAACATTTAAATCAAAATTATATGAAAAGTATCCTAAAAAAGCACGTCATATATCAAGCAATCTATTACCTGATGATTATTGGTCCAAAAAATTTGAAGAGGATCTTAAGCGCGCGAGTCGTCTTTGTGACACCTATAAAAAGCAATACGAAGAACTTGAGAAATTATGTAAAGATAGTTTATTTTTGAAAAACAAATTCAAATCTATACTAAATCTACCAGAGGATGAAAATCCTTATAAAATTCAATCCGTTTTACATAACATGAAGTATAATGAAAAAAATGAAACGATTTTAAGAGTAAATGAATATGAGGCGGTCGTTCAATCTAAATTAAAAACGCTAGACTATGCTTTGAATGATAAAATTTTTAAACGAAAGTCTGGCTCACGAAATACGAGTGAACCACTTCCAAAATCAGAAAGTAAAAAAGATTCGAAAAATACGTATCAGCTACTTTCAAAAACAGAAATAGCAAAAAAAGAAAGACAAGTGAATTTTCTTGAAAGAAAAATAAAACAAATTGAAAATAAGAAGGAAATGGAGGAAGTAGAGACGCAAGTATCTGATCAGGCGGCAGAAGAAGGGGAGGAAAAAAAATCCAACACCCATTCCGTGGAATCGCATCAACGATCGGAAGATACAGGAAGAAATGACAAAAGAATTTGTGAAAACGTTAACAATACGCTTGAGTTATATTATACTTTTGAAAAATCTAAGTTGGAAATAAAAAGCTTAGATGAAAACGAAGTTTCAGCTGTTTCTGCCTTTTTAAAATGTATCTATGTTTCACTTGCATTCAATGTAAGAATTTCGAAAGAGTTCAGAAATAATATACTTTATAATTTTGATACTATTTTAGGAAGAATAAAGGTTAAAGAGAACATTGATGATCGTGATCTTATACCCATGCTTATCGAAGGTCTTGCTGAATATGTGAAATATATTCAGTTTTACGATAACGGGAATAAAGTGCGTTGCCTACCACTAAAAGAAGCGCCTACCTCACGTGTTTTAAAAGATGCTTCAGTGCCGCTGTATAATATGATACATGCGCATGGTGTATTTAAAAAGAAAGGAATCGAACAACAAGATCATCGTGAATCTGCTGAAGCCGTGGAAGAGATACAAAATTCTAAAGTGATTTCAAAATCTAAAATCTTAAGTGTGGATTTTAAAATATTCACTAATGATATGCTCGAGCATTTAAGAAAAACTTTTTTGGTAAAATCCGGTGTCCGGGTTCAGAATTATCGTGCGACCCTGATTATTCGACACCCGGGTCATAGGTAACTAATTCAGTCGGGTGCCAATTTCATGTGGCACTCCGTCCGGTTCTTCCGAAAGATGCGCGACCAGCTGCCAATCGATGAATGTGACGGCATTTTTAGGAATGGCATTTTGAATCATTTTTACAATGTCTTCGCGATTCGTGTCAAATCCGCCATTGTGTTCATCCAATGGTGGATGTGCTTCGAGATACAGTTTATTGTCGTTCCAACCAATTTTATTCGGCATATTCAAAATCCAGACTTGCGTACCCGGTTCAACGATGGGAAAAAATTCTTTGATATCCGTTTCATTCATACGAATACATCCAAAGCTTGCACGCCGACCGATACTTTCAGGGAAAATCGTGCTATGAATTAAAAAAGAAGGAATATTTAAATAAATGGCATAAGGACCGAGTGGATTATCAGGTCCTGCTGGCATGACCGTGGGTAATTGAATACCTTGATCCTCATTATATTTACGCACATCGGGTCCGGGGATCCATGTCGGATTCACTTTTTTCCGAGTGACAGTCGTATTTTGAATAGGAATGGTATTGCCAATTTTGCCAATGCCGATGGGAAACGTCATGACCACATCGCTTCCTTTGGGATAATAATATAGGCGCATTTCAGGCAAATTAATAATAATGCCTTGACGGTAAGGGGGTAAAAGAAAAGCGGTGGGAACTTTAATTTGACGCGATCCCAGTGCCGTTTCGGTCGAGCCAGGATTTGCAGCAATAATGGCATTTAAACCAAGGTTGTAACGATGCGCAATAGTGGTTGTCGTATCTCGGACGGTTGCATCGGTATACTGCATGCTGCCAATGAGCGCATCTCCGTTCGGAGGTAATGGAAATTCTGTTGCAAAAAGCGTCACTGCAAACACCGCGGTGATGGCAGCGATGGTAGTCGTAAAGAAATATTTTCGCATCATACAGGTTCCGTCCTTCCGCTTGCTAAAAAGGTTGAATGATTCAGCCATTTTCGATAAGGATAATACACAAACACCAGTGATTTACCCTTAATTGTATTGATCAATGGTTTCGCCGTCTCTACACTGACTGCAGGGCAACCCCAACTACGTCCCAAAAACCCGTATTTTTTTATTACATTGGGGTGCGCGTACCAAGCACCATGAAATACAATGTCTCGTTGCAATGCTTTATCATTGATTCCACTTTCTAAGCCTACCAGTCTTAATGAATAACCATTACTGCCGTTGTAAGGCGCTTTTGATGTCAAAAAGACTCCCAGACTTGATTTTAAACTTCCTTTTTCATTAGAGAAAGAGGTTGCGAAGATTTTTCCACTATTTCTTCCATGGCTGACCCATGTGTTGAACAATACTTTTGCATTTTTAAGATCGATGACCCATAATCTGCGTTCTGAAGAGGGTTTAGAATAATCAATGATGGTGAGTAATTGTTTTGTGGGTAATCCTTTTTTTTGTGCGCTTAAATAAGCGACAAGGCTCATTTTTAAAACATCTAAGTCAAGATTCTCTGCTTGTGTATGTACGCGTTTAATTTCTTGATCAACCCATCCTTTTTTATTGACAGGAACTTGAACGGTTCTGTTGAGTAAAAATGAAAAAGGCCCAAAGCCGACGGAGCAAAAAATGACTAAAATAAATAGTGTGGTATAACTTATTTTTTTCATAGTATATGGATTATGCCATTTTTTGTGAAATTGTCAAAGATGGGTCATTTAAAAAAACTGTCATGCCAGCTTAAAGTATGCTGGCATGACAGGATTAGAGTCGTGAGTAGTTATGATTGAAAATAAATCTACTTTCCATTACACTGAGCTTCGCTTTAAAAATAGATAAACTATGGAGAAGATTATGAAAACAATTACGCTATTTTTAGGATTGATTGCGTCGGTTTTTTTATTAACAAGTTGTGCAAGCAAACATTGTGATACAACAAAATATGTTGCTGAAAAAGAACAAGGACATACCGAAGTAATACCGGTCGAAGTTGAACAACCCAAAGAAGAACACCATCATATCGACTACAAAGGTGAATCTCTCAATAAATAATTTCAAAGATCTGACTTATGAATAAAGAAAAAATTCGTGTTGCAGTTTTATACGGTGGGCGTTCAGCTGAACACGAAGTTTCTTTAGTTTCAGCGACCAATGTCATCTTAAATTTGGATCGCTCGCGTTTTGATGTTGTCCCGATTGGGATCGATAAAGAAGGCAGTTGGTTTTTAGGTGATGATGTCTTCAAAAAAGAATTACCAGGAAGAAGTCCGATGTTACGTTTACATCGGGATCAAGATCGCATGTTGTTTAATCCCGATTTGATTGGCAAATTAGCTGTGCCTTTCGCAAATGCGAAGCATCCCATGCTTTCTCCCGGACATCGTTTGTTTGATGTCGTATTTCCTGCGATTCATGGACATCTTTGTGAAGATGGTACTGTTCAAGGGCTCTTGGAATTGGCAGATATTCCTTACGTTGGTTGCGGTGTGCTCGCTTCAGCCGTGGGAATGAATAAAGATATTTCAAAACGGTTGATACAAAATGCTGGTTTTTCAGTTCCGCCCTATGTGGTGGTACGAGATGCCGATTGGGCACATGAGAAAGCAACCTATGTAAAAAAGATTTCACAGGAGTTGAAATATCCTGTTTTTGTGAAACCGATCAATACAGGCTCGAGTATTGGTATAACAAAGGTGAAACACCTTAACGAATTAACAAATGCCATCGAAGTCGCTTTTCAATATGATACAAAAGTGATTATTGAACAAGGTATCGATGCCATTGAAATTGAAGTGGCGGTACTGGAATCACGCGATTCACATCAAGATCCTATCGTGAGTGTGCCAGGTGAAATACGTCCGAATCAAAACCACGAATTTTATTCTTATGCATCGAAATATCTTGATGAAAATGGTGCAGAATTGATTATTCCTGCGCCAATTTCGGTTGAAATTCAAGAAAAGATAAAAAATACGGCAAAACAAATTTTTAAAGTGCTCGACTGTGAAGGCATGGCAAGGATCGATCTTTTTCTAGAACGCGGTACAAATCATATTTATTTTAATGAAATAAATACACTGCCGGGTTTTACTATGATTAGTATGTACCCCAAATTAATGGCAGCTTCTGGTGTGAATTATACTGATTTATTAACGCACTTAGTGATGCTGGCGATGGAAAGGCATGCGAAAAAATCGCGTCTTCATCGTCATTTTGAACCATCGTAGGGTGGGCACGCTTCGCTTTGCCCACCCTACTAGGGCGTGTCGTCAATTATTTATTAAGCAGACTCAATACATATGATGCATATCTACACTAAAACGTCGTCCCGCGACTTGTTCGCGGGATCCAGGGGAGCTTGTAACTGCTATCGCTGCGACTGGATCCTGCGGTCAAGCCGCAGGACGACGGAGAAGTGGGAAATTTAAGCCATTTAATTGACGACACACCCTAGTAACAGCTAATACAAAACACTATCAACATTTTTCGAATTTAAAATTAAAAAAATTCTCACCGAATTAAATTTCTGAACATAGCACGCTTCGCGCGGACTACGCTGTCATTGCGAGCCATTAAACTTCAATTTATATTCTCTTTGTTGCATATCCGTGCGTATTGGCATTTTGAAGAACGGATGGTTATTGAGTATTCTGTATTCGTCTATCTTAAATATTTCTTTTTTCAAATCATCAGCTATTTTATTGCTTAACTGCCCGCACAATTCTGATATATTGAAATCGCTGTGTGGACATGAATTTTTGCCAGCAAGTATAGATAAACTATCCTTAAGATTATCTAGAATTTCTCTTTTTTTATTCTCTTCGGTACAAAGAAAAAGTTGTTCTATATGCCCGAGTACCTCATTAACATATAAAAGTATTTTATTATCTTTCATCCATTTAAAAATATAATCACAGGATGGATCCTTACAACCGACTGTGATATTTAGCCAGGATAAAAGCTGAGAAAAATCACGACAATATGTTTTTGCATGATTCATCCCAATCCATCTATTTAATTTTGAATATCTGATCACATAATTAAAATGCTGCCTTGCTTCAAGAGATCCGGAGATAGTTTGTAATAATATTCTATACGCTATTTCAAAATGTCTAAAAAACTCCTTATTTCCGTTGACTATCATCGGTAAATACACAAATCTCATTCGATTCAATAAATGTTTAGGAGAGGATGCTGTACGCAATTCCAAAAATAGCTGCACGACATATTCTGGAACGTTTTCACGCGTAGTCGATGCCCATTTCTTTAAAAACATTAAAAAGTCATGATTAGCTGGGAATGTATCTTTTGATATATCGCCTTTTTGGATAATTAATTTATGACTTTCAATTTGACTCTTTTCTTTCAGCTTGCTGATTAAATCAAATAATTGCGGGTCGCGTTGCTTTAAACTGGAAATATTTTCTTCATATGCATCATAGGAGATTTGAGGAGATAGAATAATATCATATATATGCTTAGCTATTTTTAGTAAAAAATCATTTTCTTCTTTCCCTAAAAGATTCTTAAATCGAACAACCACTTCTTCCAGATCGGGACAAGATGAAAAAACTTTTATATAAAGTTTCAATAAATTCTTTTCAGCATTATTTGTTAACATTTTATCTTTGCTTTGTCTTTCGCTGTTTCTTGCTTGCATGATTTGCATCAGAGGACCCATCTTACTTAAATCTAATACCTCTAAAAAATCATCCACATCATCACCCATATATATTTTTCTGCTAATCTTAGATGACAATTGGGTCAAATAAATAATGGTTGACGGATAATCTGCATCTGCTAATGCTTTTTCATTACTGATAGAGGCACACTTTACTGTAGGGCGAATATTGTTGCCATGATCATAAAGACAAAAATCAACCATACAATCGGGTGGCAAGAAGGGAAGTTTTTGATTGAAAGCATTTGCACCGAATAAAATATTCTTAATATCATCGTAAACAGCAGATCGAATGCTATACTCAGGATGATCTTGTCTTATTTTATGATGCATCGCATATAAAATAAAAATTTTATAGTCACAAAATATGCCCTCAACAAAAGGTTTTATATTTTTAAATAATAAACTAGGTTTTTTGTATATTTCAGGGAAAAACTGCATCCGATCTAAAGGTGCGGGTGCTTTAATTTCATCTTTGTCCTGGATACCTAAAGCAGAATATATTTTTTTTGCGGTTGTACCATGCAGAGCATTAGAAAAGACATCTTCCAGCAAAAAATCGTCCACTTCTACGTTTTTCAAGCCCCTTTTTTGTAGCGCATCTTTTATGTAGTGAAGGGCAATTAACAGCATTCCGTTTTCATTTTTAGCGTTACCATAAAATTCCGTATTAAAAAATTGTCGTTTAGAAAAGCTAGTGATTTTGGTGAACGCCGCATCTTTCGAACGCTTAAAAATATCTTCTATCAGACCGTCATTTCTTTCGAGAAAATCTTTAAAAGTTTCCCTTGCTTTGAGAACACAGCCATCACCATCGAGACCAACGAATGACATGAATTTAGTTGCGCTTTTCATAGGAATACCGCCTTAATATTAATGAGTGTCCGGCGATGCAAAATATACAAGGCTTACATAGACAAGTCTAGACTAAATTTCAAGACATCTCTTGATAATTTGACACCCTGGAAATTTAATGCGAAATTAATCACGCTTGAGGTAATATACTTACCCAGTTACAGCTGTATTTTTTTTATCTTTATTGACAAGGAAATGGATAATGGTCGAAATTACCATGGAAACGATTCAAGATGATATTCAAAAGTTAGGCATTAAAACGATCGAGTTGCAATATTTAGATCCCACTGGCGAAGTACATAGTATGATACTTAACGCCACTAAAATAAAAAAATTACCTAATGGCAATTATGATTTCGTGCCAAACGAAATTAAAGGAACCTTAGATGGCTCTTCTATCCCTGGATTTCAGAATATAGATAAAACTGGTTTAGAAATTGTACCAGGCCCACGCCCAAGAATATATGTCGATCCTACGGATGCAACAAGATTAATCGTCATGGGAAATACTAAAGAACCTAATGGACCGCTTTATGCGAAGGATCCACGCAATCAAGCCATCATTGCTGAAAAGTGGCTTGAATCTCAAACCGATTTGGGATTAAAAGCCATGCGTGTCGGACCTGAGTTTGAATTTTTTGTATTCCCAAAAAATGTCGATCCACTGGCCCTTAATGCGGATAATAGCGCTTATCATTCTTCCGCATCGGACAATCCCCATCAGAAATTCATGGAAGAATATCTTTTGGCTTTGCAAGCTGCAGGCGTTGACTCTAGGTTTTTTCATTCAGAAGTGGCCAATTATCAAGAAGAGATAGGTGTTAACTGCGAAACATTATTGAGAGCCGCTGATAACTTAATTATCCAAAGAGAAATACTAAAAAAATTAGCTAAAAAACATCATGTCACTGTCTGTTGGGAGCCAAAACTTCTTAATGCCTATGGAGAAACCATAAAGCAAAGAGGAAAGACTTCATCAATTAATGGTAATGGATTGCATACCAATTTATCATTTGATACCAGTGATGAACGAAATGCATTTGTTACATATGACGAAAAGAAACCAGTCACTAACGAATTATCTGACGATGCTAACTTGTGTATAGCGGGTTTATTAAAACATGCGAATGCGCTACAGGTTATATTTAACCCATCCACCATCAGTGGGGCTCGGCTTGGAATGGGCGAGTCACCGAAGTTCATTATTGCTGGACGTGATAACCGAAGCGCAATGATTAGAATAGTCACGGTTCCTGAAGGGGAAGAGTTTAAAACCCGGATTGAGCTTAGAGCTGCAGATAGTATGCTATGCCCTCATACCTGGTTTGCTGCGGCACAAATGGCAATGATAGATGCCATTAAGCAGGGAAGAAAAATGTCGCGAGAATTGCGCATCAAAAATGGATTAGTTCCAAAAATTATCAATGAGAATTTTTATGAAATGTCAGAAAAAAAACGACAGGATTTGTCGCTTCTCGAGCTACATACAGGGCCAGATATATTAAGCAAAAGTGTGGAATCACTAAAAAATGATCATCAATATTTACTCGCTAAAAATGGACCTTTTGGTGAAAATTTTGATGAAGTAATGGCGCCGTATATTGAAACTATAGTAAAAAAAGATATTGATCGTGAAATATCTCGAAGCAGTACGCATGAAAAGTGGAAAAAAGAACAATCTGAAACGCCTGTTGCAATACAATTAAAAAGAAATGAGTTGATACGTCGGTCTAATGAACTTAAGGCCATCGAATTAAGGATATTGGCAAAAAAACAATCCGAACAAGTTCAATCAGAGGCATCTAAATCTCTCACTTTAAATCAGAGTCAGGATAGCCAACATCATTTCTTTAAAAAACCTGTCTATATGAACATCGTTAAGGAAGAAGAAGCCAAGAAAGTAAGAAACATAAACCCGTAAGATACACCACCGCTGTCATCTGGCGCTCAGATGACAGCGGGCAATTTTTTATTTTTTAGGTGTCATCTTATCTGCGATGTATTCACTGGCTGTTTCTGCGATTGTCATCGCAACTGCAACCTTAGGTCCTGCTGTGACTATTTTAGTGCCTGTTCCTTTAAAAAAACCTCGCACACCTTCGACTTTAACAATATCACGCGCAATAGTCATGCCTGATTTATTTTTCCATTCGCCTTTTTTTGATTGTATACGTGTTTTAACCACATCGGGTGGATTACTGATAATTACGCTCATGATAGATGCAACACTTGATGCAAAGAATTTTTGCGAAAATGTATAACTCACGTTTTTATCTGTCAATGGCTCGAATACATACTCTTTGACAGCAGCACTTGTACAGAATAAACCCATGGATCCTATCGCATTACGACTCACGGTCCAAGATAAGCCATTGTAGAGTTTCATTTTTTCTTTACGCAATATTGAAAAAAACGTTTCCTCTTTTAAAGAAGCTTGATTTGTTTGATATCTTATTTTTATGGTATCTAAAGGCAGTAATAAAGGTGCTTCACCCGCGCCAATAATCATACCCGCAGTTCCTTCAAGCATTAACTTCGCATTGCGTTCGCCAAAACAAGATTGGTAGTGTTGGCCAAAATACATCTCCAGTTGGGTTTTTACCATCGGTTGTCCAGCAAATTTATAACCACGTTGCAGTATCTTGTAACCTAATGCAGGACAAATACCTAACCAGAGATCACGAATATTTTTGGAAGGATTATTTTGATCAAAAATCGCATTGCTTAAGTTTTTAGAAAATGTTGCTAGCTTCATTCCAGGTTGATAGAGGGCCTTCGTATTGACTTGTAATCTGTGCGAAATAACTTCTGGTATGTAAAAAATGGGGACTTCTATAGCGCCAGCAGTCAGGCCGCCGAGCAAATTTGCAAACCAGGGTCGATTTTCTTTTTTATGTGATTGCATATACTTTTTCTTATTAAAAAAATGAGGAACGTGAATATTACCTTAAACTACTAAAAAATAAAATATTTTTACATCTATTCGCTTCTGTCGTCCCGCTCTGTCAGCGATCGATATTTTTCCATTAACATTTCTTTCGTTTCAGGATGATCGGGATCGAGTGGAATACAATCGACCGGACAAACAGATACACATTGCGGTTCATCAAAATGTCCTATACATTCTGTGCATCGCAAAGGGTCAATTTCATAAATCAGCTCCCCTTGTCGAATCGCTTGATTAGGACAAACGGGTTCGCAGACATCACAATTAATACATTCATCAGTAATTTTTAACGCCATTATCCTATACCTTGGGGTCACTCAACTTTTTTTTGAGAGCTAAGACCACAGACTCAGGTACAAATTGTGTCACATTTCCCCCTAACATGGCAATTTCACGCACAAAACTAGAGGAAATATAGGTATATTTCTCAGCGGGCATTAAAAAAATACTTTCGATATCTGGCGCCAAATGCCTATTCATCCCTGCCAGCTGAAATTCATAATCAAAATCAGAGACAACACGCATTCCACGTAAAATGACCGTTGCTTTGTGTTGACGCATGAAATCGATCAATAAATTATCAAATCCTTTCACCGTGACATTTGAATTTTTTTTAAGCACATCCTGACCAATCGCTAAGCGCTCTTCCAAAGAAAAAAAAGGATTTTTATTGGTATTTGCCGCAATAGCAACTACCACATGATCAAAAATGCGCGATGCACGATCCACTAAATCGATATGCCCAAAAGTAATCGGATCAAACGTCCCTGGGTAAACGGCGGTGATATTCATTGGTTAAAATTTAACCTCTTTTTTCGTTAATAGGTTGAATAAGGTATAATAAGATTATCTGAATGAGGTGTCACTATGTTAGAATTTAAAGTTACACGGAATAGTGACGGCAACATAAGTCATATCGAAACATCTCTCACTGGCTATGATCTTTTAAACTCGCCCAAACTGAATAAAGGCTGTGCGTTTACTTTTGAAGAACGTGAAGCTTTTCATTTAAATGCGCTGCTTCCTCACCAAGTCGAAACCTTAGAACAGCAGGTTGCTCGCATGTATGCGCAATACAATGAACATCGTACTGACCTGGGAAAGAATATTTATTTAAATGTTTTACATGATTACAATGAGACACTTTTTTATCATTTAGTGAAACAATATTTAGAAGAAATGTTACCCATTGTCTACACCCCAACCGTCGGGGAAGCCGTAGAACGATTCAGCTTAGAACATCGTAAAGTCCGTGGTCTTTATTTAAGCTATCCAGAACGTGATCGTATCTTTAAAATTTTCGAACACGGTTTACCGGAAAGAATTGATCTCACCGTCGTCACCGATGGTGAAGGCGTGCTTGGTATTGGGGATCAAGGCATCGGGGGTATTAATATTTCCAGTGCAAAATTAATGGCATATACACTTTGCGCAGGCGTCAATCCACATCATGTATTACCTATTCAACTCGATGTTGGCACTAATAATCCCAATTTATTATCAGACCCCATGTATCTTGGCTGGCGTCATGAAAGAATCACAGGGGATATTTATGATGATTTTATCGATCAATTCGTAAAAAGCATTACAAAAAAATATCCACATATTTTATTGCATTGGGAAGATTTTGGCCGTGAAAATGCAAGGCGCATTTTAACACGTTATCGCAATGAAATTTGCACCATTAATGGTGATATACAAAGTACAGCCACGGTTGCACTTGCGTGCATTTTAGCAGGCATCAATGCAAGTGAAATTCCCCTAAAAGATCATCGTATTGTGATCTTTGGTGCAGGGACTGCAGGCGTCGGTATTGCCGACCAAATTGTGAGTACATTGCAAGAAGCAGGCTTAAGCCCTAGTGACGCTTATCAACGCTTATGGCTGATCGATAAACATGGCTTACTTGTTGAAAAAAATGCCGAATTATTGCCATTTCAAAAACCTTTTGCGGTTTCTTCAAAGCGCATCGCTGATTGGGAAAAACGAAATCCAGCATATATCGATCTTTACGACGTGGTAAAAAATGTCAAACCAACTATTTTGATAGGTTGTTCAGCCGTTCACAATGCTTTCACAGAAGAAATTGTAAAAATGATGGCAACATACCTATCGCACCCTATTATCATGCCTTTATCAAACCCGACCATAAAATCTGAAGCAACCCCCGCTGATTTATTACAATGGACGGAGGGACGAGCAATTATTGCAACGGGCACTGCTTTTCCAGATGTGACCTTAGTAGGGGGAAGAAAAATTCGAATTGCGCAAAGCAATAACGCTTTTGCTTTTCCAGGAATCGGCCTTGGAACCATTGCTGTTAAAGCAAAGCATGTGACGGATGGCATGTTAAATGCGGCAACACATGCATTAAGTCAATGCTCACCCGCCAATAAAGATAAAACCGCGCCATTACTTCCCAAACTTTCTGAAATTCATTCCGTCAGCCGTCAAATCGCCTTGGCAGTTGCCATAGAAGCACGTCGTGAAGGACTTGCTGAAATCGATGGCAATACTGATTTAAATCGTGCAATCAATGAAGTTTCTTGGAATCCAAAGTATTATCCGTATCGAAAAATTTAGAATTCTGTGATTCAACATCATGGGAATTAAACCAATAACAGACGATTCTGCAGTAACGTTTGCATATCTTGTCTGCCGTCAGCAATAAGATAAATGTGTACTATTTTAGCTGTTGTGCTATATATGATGCGGTATGGTTTGTAAAATATTTGACGGTAATTTTTTATACCTAAAGTAAGTAATTCTTTAGGATACGTGCCTCTTTCTGGTAGCTGGGATAATGTCTGGAATGAACGCTCTAATTTAGTCAACAATTCTTCAGCTTTTTCATGAGAATCATGTAAACGTATATAAGTATAGAGGTCTTCTACACTCACAGCATCATCCGTTAATAAAACTTCATACATTATATTATTCTCGATAGTTTTTACGTAACTGATTGATGACCTCGCTTGCCTCACGTACTTTCCCTGCTTCGATTTGACGATTACCCAAAGCTATTATTTTAAGTAAAGCAATTGTTTCCTGCATTTGTTCATAGCTTTCAATATCTTGAATAACAACGGTTGCTTCACCATTTTGTGTAATAATCAAAGGTATTTTTTGCTCACGCAATTGTCGAATCACTTCTGCAGCATGTGCTTTTAAATAACTAATAGGCTTAATTTGTTTTGATAATTTCATAAAACACCTCTTTATATAGTAGATCTAAATATAGTCTAAATTAAGTCTTATGTCAAGGAAGGCCAGCCCCAAATATTATCCGTATCGAAAAGTTTAAGAAAATATGTTATTTTGTTTTACGCATAATTAATTAAACTTTAATGTGATTTTTATGGAACTCAATCAATTCGACTATCTCCAAGCCATGGGAATTACACCCTGGCAATTAAAATCACCTTCCGAAAAAAACGCGCCTTGTTTTAATTGGGATACGTTACGCACAGCGGTTGCACAATGCAAAGCCTGCAATTTACACAAAACCCGTACACAAACGGTTTTTGGTGTTGGAAATCCCCAGGCAAAACTTTTATTAATTGGCGAAGCACCCGGATTTTACGAAGATCAAAAAGGCGAACCTTTTGTCGGGCGCGCAGGACTTTTGTTAAATCAAATGTTACAAGCCATCGGCCTCGAACGAAAAGACGTATTTATCGCAAATATTTTAAAGTGTCGCCCGCCCCATAATCGTGACCCAAATGCATCCGAAGTGGCACAATGCACACCCTTTTTAGAAAAACAAATTGCACTCATTCAACCGAAATTATTATTGGCCCTCGGCCGTATTGCAGCGCATTATTTATTAGATTCCAAATTATCTTTGAATCAAATTCGTGGGAAAATCCACACATTCGGTATGCGACAAACACCTTTGATCGTCACCTATCATCCCGCCTATTTATTACGAACACCGAAAGATAAAGGAAAAGCGTATCAGGATTTACGCTTGGTGATGTCGAAGTTAAACGAATCAGGAGAAATGTGACTATGAAGCCGGAATATGATCTTAAAAAAATGGTATCT